>Ga0307928_10001960_pt1 | contig 15719 bp, 18 predicted proteins | sample AceLakmetagen232_FD_201815 | JGI IMG/M metagenome (GOLD analysis project Ga0307928, IMG submission 201815) | Saline water microbial communities from Ace Lake, Antarctica - #232 | ecosystem: Environmental > Aquatic > Non-marine Saline and Alkaline > Saline | place: Antarctica: Ace Lake... | reverse complement strand
TAACACTTCTATGACTACTTATGTAAATGCTCAAGATGTATCTTATAATACTTCAATGACAACTTATGTAGATGCTCAAGATGTTATTTATAATAATTCAATGACTAGTTATGTTAACACTACTTTTCTTAGACTAGATACTACAAATGACCCATTACAAGGAAATTTAAATTTGGGCTCATATAACATGACATCATCATATTATTTTGGAAATGGAAACTTACTAAATCGTTCACATAATACTTTACAAGATTTACGTGGCGGGGTTATTGAACAAGACTTAGATGATGAATCTGCCGAGTTCGATGGCACTGCTGTTAATATCATAACAACTAGCGATGATTTAAGACTGCAAGCAGGAACCACAGGAACATATACTAAATCAGTTGCTTATGATACACGTGATACTTTATACAATATTAGTTACGGTGTTCAAGGTTTAGACGCTACTGATTCTAATGTAACATTAAGTTACAGATATAAACAACAAAATGATGTCTGGTCAAGCTGGACAAATACCACAGCAACTAGTGTTGATTTTTCATTGACTAATGTTAAAAATTTAACTTATAAATTTTATTTCAGTAGGCTTAATTCGTCTTATACCCCAATTGTTGATAATATTTCAGTTTATTATTCGGATTCGGATGACATGTATCATTTACAAGAAACTGCTTGGAATAATTTAAAAAACCAAAATCAAGCTATTAAAACAACCGATGATGTAACATTTGCAACTGTTGATACAGGACAAGGCGCAAATGAATTATATGCAATATTAGGAGATTTCGCAACAACAGCTCCAATTACAGGTGGAGCAAATAATGTTCTTTATGGAACTGATGGCACAAAATTCACAATAGCTATGCCAGTAGCAACAACAAGTGCTGATGGTTATTTATCACAAACAGATTGGGATACTTTTAATAATAAAGCAGATAGTGATACAACTTATTCAGCAGGAAGTGGAATAGCTCTAACTGGAACTACTTTTAGTGTTGCTGGTGGAACTGCTTTAACTCAAGATGCTAGTGGTTTAAGTGTAACTGCCGATGCTATTACAGATACTCAATTAGCTTATAATACTGGGCAACATTTAACTACAGTAAGTAATGTGGTATTCGCAGATGCTAGATTTAATGGCGATGTTACAGTTTTAGGAACTCTTACAGTAGCTGATATCGAATCAACAGACCAAACTATTAATACTTCAATAACACTTATAGACCCAACAACTGGAAATACTAATGTATTTCTTACTGGTGAAGATGATGAAGATAATTATTTTAAAACTGGTGGCAACGTCGGAATTGGAACTGCTAGTCCTGATGAAAATTTACATATTTTTTCTGATAATTCAGATGCAGAATTACAAATTGAATCTACAAATGCTGATGGAGATGCCAGAATAAATCTTTATGCAAATAGTACAGGAGTTTCACAATTAAGATTTGGAGATGAAGATGATTCTAATATTGGACTCTTAACTTACGACCACTCAGATGATAGCATGGCATTCAGAACTGATAATACAGCTAAAATGACTATTTTAGATGGTGGCAACGTAGGAATTGGAACAACGACTCCTCAAGAACATTTGCATGTTTATGGGACAGGAGCTCAATATGCGGAAATAGAATCTAGTGCAGCAAATCCTACAAAATTGATATTAACAAATACAGAAGGTTATTTTGAAGTTGTAAATGATGATAATAAATTATTTTTTTCTGATGGTGGTAATATCATGACACTTGATTCAACAACAAATAACGTAGGAATTGGAACTGATAGTCCTGCTTCTCCTATCTCGGCAGGATATACAGTTTTAGAAATTGAAAATTCTATAGGTGCTGGAATTGTTATTAAGGATACAGGACAAGCTGAAAAGTATTCAATCATTGCAAACGCAGATGATTTACGATTCTATTATGGTACAGGTGTATCGGTGGTATTCCAGAATGATGGTAACGTAGGAATTGGAACAAGTAGTCCAAGGTCAATATTAAATGTTAAAAATGGAAATGTTACTTTTGATATAGGTAGTACTAGTCGGCTACTTTTAACAAATGGGGAAACCCATACTAATCAAAATAGTCCAAAGTTAAGTTTTTTTTCATCAACTAGTGACGGTCTTATTACTGGACCATCAATTCAAAAAATTAATACTAATAGCTATGGTCGTGGAAGATTAGCCTTTTTTCAGCATAGTGATGGTGATTATACCTCTGAAAATGAAGTTGTCTCCATAGATTATAATGGTAATGTAGGAATTGGAACTACTAGTCCAACTGATAAATTAACTATTGTAGTTGATGCTGATGAAGACATGAGTGCTATAGAATTAATTCATAATGACCCTGACCGTGCTGCAATAAATATAAATAGTGTTGCTTATGGTATGTTGATTACTGGGGATAGTACAACAAGGAGCAAATACTTATTAAATCTAGCTGCGAATAATGGACTATCAGATGTGTTTTTTGCAGGGTCAGACGGCAACGTAGGAATTGGAACTGATAGTCCTGATGCAAAATTAGAAGTTAAGGATGGCGATATTATAATTGAAGATGCTGGACCTACATTATATCTTTTGGAAACAGGAACTACTGCGGATGAAAATTGGGATTTAAAAACCAATAATGGAAATTTATATATACAAACTGTACAAGATGATTTAACTGCTATTGATACTAAAATGATTTTTCTTCAATCAGGAAATATTGGAATACAAAATGATGCCCCAGAAGAATTACTAAGTTTGCATGACTATAACGGTTCTACTTTTATAAGAATACATGATGACCATAGTGTTTTTGGTGATTTAGTAGGATTAAAATTAGGTTCAATGCCAGTAGGACAAGTAGCAAATCTGAAAACTATGATTGCTCATATAGAAACCGGAGGGTATGGCACTGGTGATTTAATATTTGCTGGTAATGCTGATGTTGATACTACCGAAGTTTCAATATCTGATGAACATATGAGAATTACAAGTGCTGGAGATGTAGGAATTGGAACTACAACTCCTAATACTAAATTAGAAGTTAATGGAATTATTAAAACAACACCAAGAGCAAGTGCTACATGTGATGCTGGGTCTGAAGGTGGAATATATTATGATTCTGATGATAATAATTTTTATGGTTGTAATAGTACTGATTGGGTACAATTAAATAATTAAAATGGTAGAAAAAAAAATAATAGGAATAGGAAGTGCAATTAGCGGCGGAGCAATTTTAATAGGCTTATTTTTATTTATGTTTACATCTGGGCAAAATTATTATATGTGTGAAAATCGTGAGGAGTTAGGAATAGGTACTTGTGATGCATTTAGTAAATATGTATCAGAAAATGGAAAATGTATTAATTATACAATGTTTGAAATTTTAGAAAATGGTTCTATTTCTTCTATTAATTTAGGAAATAAAATTTGTCGTGAAGGATGGGTGAAAATTAATATGACTGATTTTGATCCGTATTCTGATTTAGCAGAATTATTATATGATTTAGATATAAATACTGGACTAATAAATGTTACTAATTCAACAAATAAAACTATAAATATAAACACTACAATCATTCAGTATGAATATGTACCAAGAATGGTTCACATATTATTAGAAAATAATACTGTAAAGAGTATTCCTTATAATAATAATTCTTATATTACCATGAGAGAATTGTATAATATAGTTAAATTTAATAGATTATTATTTGATTTTGAGGAAAAATAAATAGGAGAAAAATATGTTAGAGAAAAATATTATGTTCTGGTTAATGATTTTAATTTTTGCAAGTTTTGTAATTGCTCCTGGTGGTGGACCTATTGGGTGTAGTAAAATTATATCAGAATGTTTGGCTATGAATAGTTGTCAAGATGCAGGATGGACAACTTATACTTTATATGATGCTGGTTCTTCTAGTTGTTATTGTGGTGTTGATGCTGTTTATAATTTCACATTATACTCTGATTTTTTGAGTTATTATGGATATGAATCGGCTATTGTTAATATAAGTGGAATTGCTATAAATGGTTCTTCTGCTACACCTGTTTGTAGTTTTTACAAATCTTATGAACTGAATAAATGTAGAACAGGAAATACTGATAATTTTATTTATCATCCTACACAATACAATATTTTAGAATTTGATTATTGTAGCGGAATAGCTTTTTTAGAAGATAGTTGCTCCTGTGATTATGTTTCAGCAGAAGGTGTATATACAAAAACCTATGTATCTTCGTGGGTAAGATGGATAGCAGTAAACAGCTATTATTATATTACAAAAACAACAGAAGAATTTGGTGCATCAGTTCCTACAGGAACAAAAGTACAAGAATGGATTAATATGACTATTCCTGGAATTGGAACTTTAAAATATGTAGCAAAAGAAATAACAGTAAGTTAGTTTGTTAAAAAAAACAAGTATGACTAAGAGGGAAAAATGGCAAAAAACGACGGAAATGGTTATACTATAAAAGAGATGATTGCCATGGTTTTGGACAACCAAGACAAAAGCAATGAAAAATCTAGAGAAGAATTCAAAAGAGTTTATGATAAGATAGAGATAGGATTTTCTAAAAATGATGGGATAAATAATGAACAAGATAAAAAAATAGAAAAAAATTCAGCAAATATTAAAAACATGATGAAAATTTTTAGTACAGTTGGAGGAATTATAGTAACTGGAATAATAACATTATTCTCAAAAGTAATAGAGCTTTTGAGACTTAAATAATATTATTCAATAATAACTTTATAAAGGGTGAAAGTATATGGAATATATAGACAATAAGAAAATTATGGAAACACAATCACAATATATAAAATTGGAATTCGATGTTCCAATCTCAGAACAGTTCATTGAAGATGAATTTAAAATTGCGGGTACTGCTATCAATGTATGCACAACTCGTAATGGTCACACTTTCTTAGCTGAAGAATTAAAACCAGCTACACCTTCATTGGAAGGAAAACCGCTATTAAAAGACCACAATAATTCTGTTGACTCAATTGTTGGTCAAGTAACAAATGCTGCATTCACTAAAAATCGAATTGATTTTGAAGCTGAAGTAAGCGATTTCTCAATGCAAGACATGATAAAAAAAGGTCTTATCAAAAATGTTTCTGTTGGAGCTATGGTTCGTGATATTGAATTTATTGAACCTGACGAAGAAAAAGGAACAGGCGAAAGTTTTGTTTTGCGTGGTATTGAATTTGTAGAATTAAGTCTAGTTGCAGTTCCTGCAGATCCTGGAGCAGACTTTGCGAAAGCAGTTCTTGCAGGTTTTGAAATGAAAAAGAAAAAAATATCTGAACAAGCTGAATTATTAAATAAGGCTAAAGTAGAAGCTAAAGAAAAAGCGGAAAAAATTAAAGTAGAATCACAATCAACTGAAATTGAACCAGAAGGGGATGATGAAAACGAAGTTGACACCGAAGCAGAAAAAGCAGAGGAAGAAACCGTTGAAACAGAACCAACAGTCGAACAACCAGAAATGGAGGAAAATGTTAAAATGACAGATAACGAAATCGATGCTGTTAAGGAACAACTTGCAATTAAAGAAGCAGAACTAGTTTCAATTAAAGAATCAATTGATGCAAGCAATGCTGAAAAAGTGGAAATGCAAGAAACACTTGACAACATCACAAAAGAAAAACTTGACAATCTAAAAGAAAGTTATGCTAACAAAGCAAAAGAAAAAAACGTAACAGCAAGGGACGTTTCAACTCTAAGCGAAGAAATTGTTAAAATTCTTATTGAAGAATTGGACAAAATTGAAGTTAAAGAAGAAGTTGAAGAAGAAGAAGAAAAAAAACCAGAAGATACTGTAGATGAAACTAAAGGCGACGTTGAAGAACCAGCTGAAAAAGTTGCAGAAGAAAAAACAAACTTCATCGTAGAAGAAAAGGCAATTTACATTTCAGAATACGACAAAGAATACAGTAGACTAAATCGAGGATAAAAATGGCAGCAACAGGAATAGGAAACCCATTAGGAGCAGTTGTAGCAGCTGATTGGGGAACACCAAAAATCTTCACAGGAATAGCAATTGAAGTTATCTCAGGTGGAGTACTAGTTTTCGCATCAGGTGTAACAGCAGATGTAATTAGTTCAGGATTAAATTCATATATAGCATCAGATGTTGAAGTAGCAAAAGACGCATCAGGTCTAAAATATAACGGAATAGCAATGCAAGATACAGGATCTGGAATTGCATGTCCAATAGCAACAGACGGTGTTTTTATATTAATGACAAATGGCTCAGTAACAGCAAGTCAACCAGTAGTATGTGACGGAAGCAATGCAGTAGCTAACTTAGGCGGAAGCCCAGCAGTAATTTCACAAGTTGGACACCAAATTGGACGAGCTTGGACAACAGCAACATCAGGCGGATACGCATTAATCCAACTAGGATAGAGGGACAAAATGGATAATATTAAAGAATACTTAGGAACAGGAACAGGTACTGAAGGATCACTTCTAATACCAAAAACAATTTTAAGTACTATGGTCGAAGAAGTAAATAAAATGCTTATTCCACGAAGTGAGGCAGCATTGTATTTCGGTCCTGCTCAAATTAGAGGATCTAGTATCGACGTAGACTTAGAAACACCAAACACTTTGGATGTTAGGGAAATTGCAGAAGGTGCATTTATTGGTCTAGACCAACAAGCATACACTGAAATTAATTTCAAACCTAAAAAATACGGAGTTGCAATTAGAATTACTAGAGAATTAATGGAAGATTCAATGTTCCCATTGTTAGAAAGAAACATAAGAACAGCAGCAAAAAGATTCGCTGAAAATGAAAACTCATTGGTTATCTCAGACGCTTTAGATAGTGCAGGAAACACAGTTTCAGGTTCAGGAGCAATTACTATTGCAAACATTACAAGAGCAATGCAATATTTGGAAGATTCAGACTACGAACCAACTACATTATTTGTTGGAATGGAAGTTATGAATGACCTTAGAAACATTGATACTTTCGTTGAAGCTGACAAATTAGGAAGCCGAGAAATGCTAGCAAAAGGATTTGTAGGTGTATTATACGGGCTTAATGTTATAAGAGTTTCTTCAAACGCTGGAATGACTTCCGCATACGCATATGTAACTGATAAATCACAAGCATACGCAATCGCAGAAAAAAGACCTCTAGCAGTAGAAAGATTCTCACTTCCAAGTTACGACTTAGAAGCAGCAGCATTAACACACAGAATCAAAGTAAGATACTTGAGAACATCAGCAATAGCTAAAATAACAACATAAGGTAGGTGAGATAAATGGTTAATTCAGTAAATGACGGATTAAATAAACCTGACCAACTATCAGATGGTGCAGTTGTTGCGACAGAAATCGGAAGTTATTCCGTTTTAACTGTTGGGCTTAGTGGTGGTGTAGTAACTACAGCTAAACTTGGCAACGACGCAGTGACTGGAGCTAAAATGGCTTATGGGCAACTCGTAACAGGTAGTCCATCTGCTTATGCAGGAGCAATTGTTCAATACGGAGCTCAAAGTTCAACAGCAGGAAGTAAACTGACTGTGAATTTCGGAACTGCTTTCAAAGCAACACCAGTTGTTTTCTTAGCAGAAACTGGAAGTGGAACTCCATATACTTACGCAGGTTCAGTAACTACAGCTCAATTTATAGCACAAACAGTTGGTGGTTCAGAACCAATCAGTTGGATGGCTTATGGCTCAGGTACATTTTAGGTAATACTAAAATAATTTTTTTATTTATTTTTTATATAGGAAAAATGTTTAAACTCAAAGAAAAAAAGGAAAAGGTTTCTAAAAAGAAACTAGTAGTCAAAAAGGCAAAGTCTAAGATTGACGAAGTGATTGAGAAAGTTATAGAGGCTCCAATCGAAAAGACTATTGAAAAAATTATAGAGAAAGAAATCAGACATGCTCCTGAATCACCAAAATGTCCACATTGTGGCGTTGAATTAGAACATGTTAAAGATAAAGATTACAAATGTCCTTTGTGCCTTCGTGGCTTGACTAGAAATTAATTATTTTTTTTATTTTACTACGCCAATGTGCGGGGTTAATATATAACCGATAAGGAGGTAAGATGGTTAGAGACAATAGAATAAAACACGCAGTGTATAACTTGCCAGTAATTAGTGGTACAAGTAGTGCATCTGTTTCAGCAATTTCTGATAGCAATTTAAATGGTGTTATCGTAGGATTAAAAGTATATTCACAAAGTTTTGCAGCAAATGGAAGCTTATTCGTTTTAGAGAGTGGCGGAAAGATGGGTGGCGAAAACTTAATCATATATCACAGTGCAATCACAGGTAGTGCAGCACTAGCAGATAATTATTATCCAAGAGTAGCAAGTACAACAGCAATATCTGGAACAACGTTAAGCGGTAATAGTTATAATGAAATTCCAGTGAATGGATTTGTACGAGTAGCTTATAGTGGAGCAAAAATTGGTGTTGTTGGTTCAGCAGCAGTGGAAATAACTTATATTTAAAATGGGACTATGGAATTTAGGTAGTGCAGCAGCTCAAGTATTCAATTACTATGATAATGTGCCTACAACAATATCAGGATTGCCATTAATACAAATGGCAGATAGAGCTCGTGAATATTGCGAGCAATATACTGGTACGACTATTGGCAGCAATTCAATTGATACGCCTTATCAAAATCCAATATTATATAGAATGTTATCACAAGTAGCAAAAATTTCAACAGCTGTTGGGACAGATGCTTCAAGTTTAAAGTTAGGGGATTTTTCAACTAACAAAAACTCAAGTAGTAGTGTTGATTCATCTGCAGTGTATTATGCACAATTAGCAGACGAGGAGCTATCGTTGTTAGGAAGGTCAGCACAAAACTTCCAATTATTTTATGGATGAAAATGGTTAAAATACAATATATAGGAAAATGGCAACCATCTGAAATAAAAGATGTAAGCGAAAAAGAAGCTCTAGCATTAATTGGTAGTTCTGACTGGAAATTTTTAGATAAAATTCCATTAGTAGTCAAACAAAAACCAATTAAAATAGATAATAATCAAGACATTTGGGCTTTGAATAAGGCTGAACAAGTTGCTAAATTAATGGAACTAGGCTTAACTGAAGACGAAATTGAAAAATTAAAATACGAACGACATAGAGTCGAAAAAATTATTGAACTGAGCAAGAATGAATAATGGTAACAGCATCAGAAGTAATGATAGATGTAGCAGCAACAATAAATGAAGCTGGTGTCCCAATAAGGATTAGATATTTTTCAGGCTCAGTAGTAGTAACTGATTATGACAATGTTAATTTATTGCAATCAGGTGCAGATGTTTATACTTCAGGATTAAAACAACCAATAAATAATAGAGATTTATTCACAAGCACAAAAGAATTTAATTTCGAACAAGGTAAATTACGCTCAGACGATTCAAAAATTTATATTTTAGGCAACATTAATATGAACCAAACTTTGAAAATAGGTATTGGTTCGCCATCCACAGACCAATATGCAATTATTGATGGTGGATTAAAAACATGGAACATTCATGGAACGGATGTTTATCACAAAGCATTTATTAGACGATTAACAACTGGCTCATTAGCAAATGAACAGTAATTCATTATACAAGCGAGTATAATTGAAACCAAGCGAGGTAGAGAATGGTGAATACTAACACTTTTTTGAAAGACTATGTTATCTTTTTAAGAGATGATATACGAAATAATATTACAGATCCTCTTTCAGGAACAAGACCTTCAACAGAAAGTTTTGTTTATACTTCTTATCCTACTAGAACTGTATCCTATCCAATTATTACAATTAAAAATTCTAATGTATCAGTTGGTAAAATGGGACAACAGTCTAGCTTAGGTTTATCCGTATTGGATACAGAAATTAGAATTTGGGCTAAAGATGAACGACAAAAAGATTCTTTGACTCAAGATATAATGAATAGATTACGAAGTAACACTTATCCTCAAACTACATCCGGTACTAGTTTGAACACAGGATTATTTGACCGAGAAATACAATCAGCAGTTAACGTTGACGAAGCCGGAGAAGGCGGAATAAAATCAAAAGTAATTGGAGTCCAATATTCTTATATATTAGGACAATAAAACAGAGGAGAATAAAATGGGACGATATGTAGCAGACCAAAATAAAAATGTAATGATGTTTGAATCAGGAACATATGGAACAACATCAGGAACAGGACAATGGTTAGGATTAGTGACTAATCTAGAACCAAATGAAAGCACAAATGTAATAAATTTAAGATACACAAGCACTGGTAACAGAAATGTTTCTAAGTTTGTTCAAACAGCAAAAGATTATGCACCAACAATAACTTTTCATCCACAAGATTGGAGATTATTAGGTTATACTTTAGGAAGTATTGTAGACGGTGGTTCACCAAGTCCATATACACACGCAATGGTAGAAACAAATTCAAATGTAGGCAATGCATATACAAGTGGAGTAGCAAATCCATTCTTGAGCTTTACAATTGAAAATGCAAAACAATTTAATCCAACAGGGCTAAATCACGTTAAAACTTTTAAAGGTTGTATGGTTAATACTTACACTTTGAATGCAACAGAAGGTGGAATCCTAGAAGCTGAAGTTTCAACAATAGCACGTGAAATGGAATACTCGTCAGGAGCAACAACTGCAGTAAGTGAAAGCACAACTGTGCCATATAAATGGTCAGATTGTTTTTGGACTTTACCATCAGGAGCAGCTTTAAACTTTATTAGGGACTGGGGTATAACAATAAACAATAACTTAAATGCACCACATTATAATAATGGAAGTCAAGAAATAGGAACACCAATTCCAGAAAACAGAGACTATGAAATAACAATGACTGCAGATGCTGATAGTGGAAAAGCAAAAACTTTCTATGACCAATATTATCAAGGTGGAAGTACATTTAATATGTTGCTAACAATTTCAGCAGCAGCAGGTAGTCAAGAAGCATTCTTAACTTTTAGTGGATGTACTTTGACAGACATGCCAGACCCAACTGCAAATGAAGGAATAAATCAATGGTCGCTAACTATTGCACCACAAAAGGCTAGTGTTACTGTAAATGATTTGACTTATAAATATAATCCATGGTAATTAAAGTTACAGGGCTTAATAAGGTTAACAGCATGCTTAAAAAAGCAATTGTTACTCCTACTGAGTCCAAAAATGCTTTGAAAAAAGCAGGATTGTATCTTATTGGTAAAACAAAAGATAGTATTGCTGGGCGTAGTGCCGAGCCAACAAGTGTTGATACAGGGAAATTTTTAAACTCTGTTTCTATGCTTGCAGATAAAGACCAAGTTGAAATTTGGAGTGCAGTTGATTATGCCGTTCATTTGGAATACGGTACAAGTAAAATGAAAGCAAGACGACATTTTAGAAACACGGAATACCGAGAAAAAAGTAACGTTGTCAAGCTAGTAGAGAAAACATTATTCGGAGGATTATGATGGGTGAATATTTAAATAAAGATGATATCTTAATTAAAAGAGACGGTGAAGGAAAGTTATTAGGAATAGATGTCAATATAGAATTTTTAAAAGACAAACCTTTAGTGCAAATTGTTCCTATGACCAAAGGACAAATGAATAAGTATGACAAACTTTTTAAAACTTCAACTGAAGAAGCAGAGTCTGAAATTATCCACAATCATTGTGTACGACCAGCGTTTACTTTAGCTGAAGCTAAACAAATAAGGTATGATGAAGGTTATGCCACTGCACTTATTATTGCTATTATTGCAGTCAGTTCGGGTAGTACCCAAGACGACATAATGAAAAGCTTCCTTGTCAAGAAAAAAGATAAGAGCGAGAAACCAACTGGAGCTGAGATCGCCAAAGATTTTCAGCAAACCAAGGAGAATTAGTCTCTTCTTGGTTCCTGCATGACAAAGGCTATAATTTTTTTACAATCCCGCAGCTAACATATGCTGAGATTGATTTTTTGAGTAAGGCATATGAATGCAAAAAAATAGAGACTGAAAAACAAATCAAAAGGGAAGAACAAAAGGCAACGAATAAAAGAAAAAGAGCACGAAAAAGATAAATGGCATCTGAAAAAATATCTATACTAGTAACTTTAAATGATAAAGCTAGTCCTGGACTTAAAAATTTAAGTAGCAAGTTCAAAACTTTTTCTAGCAAAACACTTGCTGCAGCAACTAAAGCAATGAAAGCTTTCGGGATAGTGGCAGCTGTAGCATTAGGTGCAGGAGTGAAAAAAGCTGCTGAATTTGAACAGCAAATGTCAGATGTTTCTACTCTTATTACTGGAGATTCAACTGTTGCTATTGATGAATTAAGTTCTGGAATTATGGATTTAATTAAAGTTGTTCCGAAAAGTGCAAATGATTTAGGAGCAGCTTCATATCAAATTTTCTCAGCAGGTGTTACTGATAGTGCAGATGCATTAACAGTATTAGAAGCAGCAGCAAAATTAGGAACAGCAGGATTAGGTACAACAGGAGAAGCAGCTGATTTGTTAACCTCAGCAATTAATGCTTTTGGTGCCGATGCTCAAGACGCTGACAAGATAGCAGATATATTCTTTAAAACTGTAAAAGCAGGTAAGACTACCATTGCAGACTTAGCTGGTGGCTTCGGATCAGTAGGTCCAGTTGCAGCACAGCTAGGAATTGAACTTGACGAATTGCAAGCAGCAACTGCAGCATTAACAACAGTAGGATTGCCAACTACAGAAGCACAAACACAGTTAACAGCTGTTATGAAAGCATTAATTAAGCCTACTAAAGAGATGGAAGAATTGTTTGGGAAGCTTGGTATTGAATCTGGAGTGGCAGCAATTGAAGAATTTGGTCTAGTCGGAACTATGCAAAAATTGAATGATGTTACCGAGGGTAATGAACAAGTTTTAGCAAAAGCATTCGGAAGAGTTGAAGGATTTAAAGCTGCTATGTCATTAGCAAATAATCAGGCTGTGGCATTTGAAGAAACATTAGGCTTAATGAGAGACGGAACAGATTTAGTTGGCGAAGGATTCGAAAAGCAAGCTGAAACTGCAAAAAGTTCTATGCAAATTATGAAAAATAATTTGGACTCGGTTGCTATCTCGTTAACTGATACTTTATTACCACCTTTAAAAGATATAACAGAACAAATTAGTGAGTTCGTTAGTAGTGCAGAATTTCAGACTTTAATAGAAGATGCTTTAACATTAGGCTCGGTTATCAAAGAAAACTTAGTTGAAGCTTTTGATTTTGTCAAAACAAATGCAATTGAACCTTTTATGGAAACAGTTGATTTTGATTTGTTAAAAGAAAATGCAGGACTTTTTATGAGTTCCTTAGAAGAAAATATGCCAGCTATTCAAACAGCGTTTACTGATTTAGCAACATCAGCAGGTAACATTGTAAATTCATTTGGTGAGCTTACTAAGTTTGCATTAGAATCTGGAGCAATAGATATTTTAGTCGAAGGTTTCGGATTAGTTGCAGGAATATTAAAAGATTCAACGCAATTGATGTCCGATTTAATTGCTGATTTTAATGAACTGACAGGTGGATTAGATTTCATAACTGATGCAGTAGAAGCTGCAGGTTTTGCAGTTGGTGAATGGGTTGCTGGTGCGGGAGTAGCAGTCGGTGAAGCTGTAGCAGAAGCAGGATTAGCTACAGGCGAGGCATCAACCGGAACTGGTATGGCTATTGGTGATTATTTTAGAGAAAAAAAATCAACACGAAGTATCATGCAACAATCAAACGCTCAAATAGCAAAAACTAGTCCAAATAATACAATTATGGGTCCACAACAAAACAGTGGTGCTCCAACAACAGTTAATATTGAAAATATATATGGCACTGACCCAACTGAAATAATGGCAGCAGCTCAAGAGCAGTTAGCTAATAAAATAAGATACTAAGATGACGGTTAAAGGAAGAATTGATATTGGTGGAACACGATATTACGATGCGGAGAACATAACCGTTGAAGATAATACTGGCGACAATAATAGTACTAGTACTTTCACTGCTTCATTTTTGAATCACAATGGATTACATAATACTGATTTCGATATAAATGATACTGTTAGCATTTATGCAATAGGCGTTGCTACTACTAAAGTCTTCGAAGGAACTATCCAAAATATAAAAACTTTTGGTAGAGGACAGTTTGAGACTATCACTTTGACAGGGCAAAATAAAATGTCGATATTAATTGATACTACTGTTGAACCTGTTATTTATACGAGTCAAGAAGTTAGTGTTATTGTTGCGTCTTTGATATCTGATGTAACGGGAATCACAGCAACTAATGTAGATGTGACGGGAACAACTTTGGATAGAATTGCTTTCAATCATACTTCGGTATTTGACGCTTTACAAGAGTTGGCTACTTTGGCAGACTTTTATTTTTATGTTGATATATCTAGTGATTTACATTTCAAACAAAAAGGTGGTATCACTTCAGGTTACACATTAGATAACACTAATGTATTAAAAGCAAAGTTCACAGAATCAGACTCGCAAATGGCAAATAGAATTTGGGTGTATGGTGACAGACTTTTGACAGCAGTCCCTACTCAATGGCTAATAGCAGACGGAGGAAGTAAATATTCCTTATCATACAAACCGCACAACACTAAAGTGACTGTTGCAGGTAGTATCCAGAAAGGAGGCGTATATAATATATCAGCAAGCGATCCTTCAGGAACAGAATACCTAGTCAATTATGACTCGTCACAAATTATTTTCGTGTCAGGAGCAACCGCAGGAAATCATATTCCAAGTTCAGGCGGTTCATTCGCAGTTGAATACGAACGAGCACAGCCTATCATTAAATATGCAGACGACCCAGCAAGTGTTACATTATACGGTAATAAAGATAAAATAATTATCAATAAAGAAATAACAGATCCATCGTATGCTAGGGATATTGCAAGAGCAGAAGCTAAGAAAAACAATGTACCAATTGTTGAAGGTTATTTGAACTTAGCTGACTTCGAAACTCTAACAGCAGGTGACACGGTTGTTGTAAATTTAGCAAACCATGATGTTGTTAATACGACATTCAATATATTAAATGTTACTTATACATTCAATACTTCAACATCATACTCGGGAAGAGTAGTCGAAGTAACAGTTTCAAGACGAAAGAAAGACCTTATTGATACACTTAAACAAATAGTTAATGATATCAAACAAATCAAATCTGGAGACAGCAGTGCATCTGATTACTTAACACGATTAAAATCATCAATTGAGCAAAATACAATAAGACGAACACGATATAAATTAACTAAAACAGATTATTCAGGAGCAGCTGGTAGTGTGTTTTTATACGCAGACCCAACAAACGGACAAATAGGTAATAGTATGTGGACAGTTGCTGCAACTTATACTCCTGGGTCTTCAGTCGTTGTAGTTAATAATTATGACAATACATTCGTTGAAAAATTTTATACTACTAATTTTATTGACACAGGGAGCACAACAGCTACAGTAGATACAGCAAATGGACAGGTAATTTTCTAATGGTTGACAAAAGAATAATAGGATTTGTATTAATGGTTATTTTAACTAGCTCTATCTATTTTATGTTAGATGATGTTAAATTTACAATTGAAAATACTCGAACACAGTTCGCATTAGATACTGATGATGGGTGGGTAGTATTAGCTACTGAGTATGTTAGACTTTGGGACGGCACAACTAAAATGCGTGCTAAGTCTAGGGTTGTTAATTAC
>Ga0307928_10001958_pt1 | contig 15721 bp, 10 predicted proteins | sample AceLakmetagen232_FD_201815 | JGI IMG/M metagenome (GOLD analysis project Ga0307928, IMG submission 201815) | Saline water microbial communities from Ace Lake, Antarctica - #232 | ecosystem: Environmental > Aquatic > Non-marine Saline and Alkaline > Saline | place: Antarctica: Ace Lake... | reverse complement strand
CAATGATTTGAAATTAACAACGGAACAATCGGAACAATTTTTCCCGATGTTAAGATCTCATATTATGAAAATGCAAAATATTGAACAAAAAATACTTGAATTATATAAAAAAGTCAATAATGATAATTCAATCGATAAGGTAGAATATAGAAAAATTAAAGATAAACTGATGAATTTGGAAAATAAAAAAGTAAGTGAAAAATCACAATTTTTGACGGATTTGGAAAGTGTTTTAAAACCTGATCAAATTGCCAAATACATGTTCTTTGATAGAAAATTTAGACGAGATTTGAGGCAACATTTAAAGCATAGAGGGAGATAAAATGAGAAATATTAATAAAATAATAGTAGTAGCTTTAACAGTTTTCTTTATAACATCTTGTGCTAATTTACCACTTTATCAATCAAAAGAAATTAATAGTAAGGATGAAATATCTGATTTAAGATATTATAATAAAGAAAATAAAATTCTGTATGATGTTTATGATGATGAAAATAATATTTATGTAAATATCAAAACATCAAATTACTATTCGCAAGTAAAAATCCTTGAGATGGGATTTACTCTTTGGATTGATCAAAAAGCAAAAAAGAAAAAAGACAAAGGAATTGTTTTTCCTCAAAAACAAGAGTTTAAGAGAAATCAACAGAATCGAAGTTTGAATAATACAGATTCATTTAATAGAGAAGAACAAAGAATAGAACAATTACGCACTCAATTCCAATTATCTATAAAAAATATAGTTTTAATTGGTATGGATGGTGAAAATAGTAAAAGAGTATTTAATACTGAATTAGAAAACTCTGACATAATAGCTACAATTACTTTTGATACTTTCAATAGATTGAATTATTTAGCCATTATTCCTAAAAGCAAAATATTTACAGATGGAAAATACAACAATAATACTTTTTCTATAGGTATAGAATCGGGTTTTATGGAGATGAATTCTAACAAGGGATCAAGCGGAGGGAAAAGTGGTGGAGGAAGTCGTTCAGGAGGAATGGGTGGCGGAAAAGGACAAAGTAACCGTTCTGGCGGAAATATGGAACAACGGTCCGCTTTATCAGAACCAATAAAAATTTGGTTTTCTGTTAGTTTGTAAGTGAAACCTATTATTATTTTTAATAAATAATTGTTAACTTTTTTCATAACTCTGTGTCAAAATAAATGAGAACAAAAAAGTGAAACAAAACAAAAGGAGAAAGATAATGAAGAAATTAATTACGATCACGATGGTGCTGATGTTAGCTGGGTTTATGTTTGCTCAACCACGGATGGGACAAAACCGACCTCAAATGGCACAAAATGAAAACGCACAATTTGGACGTGGGTATTCAAACCTTGACTTAACTGATCAGCAGGAAAGTCAATTACAGGAATTGAGAGGTGAACATAATAAAGCTATGATCCCATTGAGAGCTGATTTAAAAGTAAAAAGAATTGAATTAAAAGAATTAATTGCGGACGGGAAATCAAAAAAATCCATTGATGCAAAACAAAATTCAATTTTGGAAGTTCAGTCAAAAATGGCTAATATGAGAACAGATCATCTTATTAAAGTCCGTAATATCGTTGGTGAAGATAACTTCAAAAAAATGGGTGCTATGAATAGGCATCATAGCAAGGAAAATTTTCACGAAAGATCTATGGGACGAAAAAGATAATTAATAATCAGAGATTTTCTTTTAAACTTCCGAAGTGTTCAAAACTTCGGAAGTTTTTTTTATGACCGAATTTTTCAGTTGATATTAAATAAAATATTTGTATTTTTATCAGCATGAAAAATTAATTTGATCAAAATGGATTTAAATATGTTAAAACCCAAAAGAGAATTATCATTATATCATGTTTTTGGAATTATTATTGGAACTGTAATTGGATCCGGTGTTTTCATAAATATTCCTATAGTTCAAAAAGCAACCGGAAGTCCGATATTGGCAACTTTCGCTTGGTTGGTCGGTGGTTTAATATTAATTCCTCAGATATTTATATTTTCAGAACTGGGGACGGCATATCCTGAACAGGGATTTGGTTACACTTATTTAAAAAAAGCAGGAAGTCCGTCTTTAGCATTTTTATATGTTTGGACGGCTTTTTGGATTACCGATATGCCTTCTATAACAATAATGTCAGTCGCTGGGATAGTAGCACTCAAATTTTTCTTTCCAATTTTAGCAAATTCTATTTTGACGAAGATTATTGCTTCACTTTTAATTATTACCTTAACTTCTGTACATTATTTTAGTGTTAAGAAAGGTGGGAATTTTCAATTTGTAATTACTATCATTAAAATATCACCACTGATATTGCTGTCTATTTTTGGGGTAATATTATTTAGATCGGAAAATCTTTTTATTGCTCCACTTATTGAAAATTATGATGGAAACTGGTTATGGTTAATTATTCTTGGTGTGTCCGGCACAATCTGGAGTTATGCAGGTTTTCCGAATGTTTTATATATGGCTGGTGAAATAAAAGATCCTCAAAGAAATATTCCCAAAGCATTAATAACAAGTTTGTTTTTTGTAACTTTGGTTTATACATTAGTTGGTTTTGCAAGTGGTTTATTAATACCGCATAATGAATTAATTAATTTATCAGGAAGTTTTGCAAATCCGTTCAAATATTTACCATGGTTTGCTGGGATTGCCGGCGGATTTTTAGCGATTTCTGCTTTCATTTCAATTACAGGAGCAACAAATGCTTGCATAATGGCACAGCCACGATTACAATATTCAATTGCAAGAGACGGATTGTTTTTTAAATCTTTTGCATATTTACATCCAAAATATGGAACACCGAGTAAATCTATAATTTTCCAATCCGGAGCAGCAATAATTTTAATTTTTATTGGTGGAATTGAGTCATTACTTGGATACTTTACTTTTGCATTTTTGTTTCAAAATATTTTAATTTTCGGCTCTATTTTCTGGTTGAAAAAGCGTGAGGATTACAATCCAACATATAAAGCACCTATGTGGAAAACAATGGTGCTCTTTTCATTAATAATTCAACCAATTTTGATCATTGCAACATTTCAAGTATTTCCATTTAAAGGTGTAGTTATTGCTTTCGCTATCACTGCATTAGGATTACCTGCTTATCTGTTTTTTAAAAATTATGAATTTGATGGGATGAGGGTCAAAAAGTTAGAAATTAGAAGTTAGGAATTAGAATAAAAAACCTTGACATTTAAACAAATATTTTATATTATTAAGTGTAATGAAATTTGGAACAAAAAAAAGGAGAAAAGTTATGCGAAATTTAGTTAAAGCGTTGTTTGTTACTGCGCTTTTCACAGTAATCGCTTTTGGTCAAATGGGATTTAACCATGTTGGTCAAAACAGTTTCTATGATGGAGCTGACACAAATGCTGTATGGTATGGGGCTTTTGACAGTCGTGGTTTATGTGCCGGATCTGATCTTGATGGTGATGGTAAACAAGAAGTATTCATAGCTAATTATGGTTATGGCGGTACAGTAATTGGTTTTGAAGCAGTTGATTCTGCAGTATTAGAAATGATTTGGACTGGTGATACAAGCGCTACAACATATAGTTCAGGAACAAGAATTGCACAAACAGGTGATCTTGATGGTGATGGACTTGGAGAAGTAATATTTTTCCGTGGAATATATGCATCTGATCCAAATGCCGGACTGTATGTTTATGAAGCAGATGGTTCTGACAACGGATTTAAAGCAAAAGCATTTTGGTCAATTAATGACTTAGGAGCAATATTTAATTTTAATGGCAAAGGTAAATTAGCTACAATTAAAGTTGAATATTTTGTAGTAAATGATGTTGATGGTGATGGCACTGAAGAATTAATTTTTGCTTCTAATGGAGGTAGTTATTTAACTGATTATATAGATACTGTCATAGTAGGAACTGATACTACTTATGATACTTATGGTCATTCAGAAGATATGTTTGCTGTATTATCTGCAACCGGTGATCTGCAAGCAGCAATGGGTGGTGGTGACTTAATTTGTGAATTTGTTACATCTGCCCGTGACATTGATATGGGAACTGCTGATACAAGTAGTGCATTATTCGGAAGAGAAAATAAACTTGGAAGTGGTTCTGCAATTAATGTTGCTATCTCTGATATTGATGGTGATGGACATAAAGAAATATTTTGTCATGCTTGGAATTCATTTAACCAATTTTTTGTAGAAGCAACAGGAGCCGATACATATAGTTTTGGTGATACTACTTATTATCATGCTACATCTAGTGATGATGTATGTTTGATGAATGCTGCAGTTGCAGATCTTGATGGAGATGGAAAAGATGAGGTTTATGCAGCTGACTTTAATTCTGGTGGTGTTTTTAAGATATTTGATACGGATGGCGATGCAACTACATTAGATTCCAATCAGGTAGTAGAGATAGCTGATTCATTGGCTTGGGGTGTATTTGGAGCTACTGCTTATGATTTTGATGGCAACGGCACAAAAGAAGTATACTTTGGTAATTCTTATGGCGCTCATGGTGATATATCTAGCTATGATGGAACAACATGGACAGAATGGGTTACTGACTCAATAGCAGGTGGATTTGTTTCTAAAATGGATGTAGGTGATCTTGATGGTGATGGTAATTATGAATTAATTACCGCTCATCAATCTGTATTAGATTCTATTGAGCAAATTATAGGTACTGATACAAGTACCGTTGTTAATCCTCATATTTGGTTTGTAAGAGTTTCTGAATTTGGTGATGATGAATTAGGTGTTACAGATTATAGAATTGTTACACCAATGGATTATAAGTTAGAAAACGCTTATCCAAATCCATTTAACCCTACAACTACAATTCAATATTCATTGCCAATTAATAAACAAATATCTCTTATTGTTTATAATGAATTGGGACAAAAAGTTGTTACATTGATTGATAATAAAAAGCAAAATAGCGGAACTTATGAAGTTGTATGGAATGGAACAAATTCTAACGGTAGACAAGTTGCTTCTGGTGTATATTTCTATATGTTGAAATATGGAAATTATAGCCAAACAAAGAAAGTAACATTCTTAAAATAAGTTTTTATTCTAATGAAGTGGGAAGTTTTCAAAAGCTTCCCACTTTTTTTAATAATTCAATATATTCATTACAGAAAAAATTTCTAATATGGGAAATATCTATGTTAAAAATAATTAATAAAATAATATTTACAATTGTATTTTCGGTATTTGTATTTAACTCATTCTTATTTAGTGGTACTGGTGGAAAAATAAGTGGAACAGTTAAAAGTGCAAAGGATGGATCTCCAATAATTGGTACGAATGTTATTGTTGTAGGTGAAAGTATGGGTGCTGCGAGTGATGCAAATGGATACTTTAGTATTTTAAATATTCCTCCGGGAACTTATGAAATAATGGTAAGCACAATTGGTTACAAAACCATAAGAATGAAAAATATTCGTGTTACTGTTGATGAAACAACAACGATAAATTTTCAGATGGAGACATCTGTTCTGAAAGGTGAAGAGGTTGTTGTTATAGCAAAAAGACCATTAGTAAAAAAAGATTTAACTTCTTCAAAAGTAACTATAAGCGATAAAGATCTTGAATTAGCACCGGTTGAGAGTTTTAAAGATATATTATCTACAAAAGCTGGAGTTACAGAGGGAACAGATGGTTCACTTCATATTCGTGGTGGTCGTGCGAGTGAAGTTCAATATATGATTGATGGTATTCCGGTTTCAAGTGATGTAGGATTATCATTATCTAAAAATGTTATTTCAGAGTTGACTTTAATTTCCGGTACTTTTAATGCAGAATACGGTAAAGCAATGAGTGGTATTGTAAATATTGCAACAAAAGAAGGTGCCGAGCATTATGAAGGGAATTTAAGTTATCAATTGGGTGATATGTATTCAAATCATACGGATGTTTTTACAGATGTTGATGAATTTGATCCATTGACATTTACAAGATTAGATTTTGATGTGAGTGGACCTGTGCCGATAATTCCTAAAAGTTCATTTTTTATAACAGGAACTTATACAGGTTCTGACGGCTGGTTATATGGATTTAAAGAACATAACACAATGGATATGTATTCTTTTGTTGGTGATGATTGGAATATTTTAATGACTGGTGATAGTAGTCGTGTAGCAATGAATACAAATACTTCAAGAAAAATGATGGCAAAATTTTCTATTAAGCCATTTGACAAAACAAAAATTGTTTATCAATTTAATGGTAATGACGGTGAATGGCAGAATTATGTTCATAGATGGAAATATAATCCAGATGGCCGTTATAATCACGAAAGCAGAAATTATTTACATGCATTACACTTTACCCAGACAGTATCTGAAAAAACATATTTTACACTAAAATTTTCATATAAAGATCATTATGCTGAAGATTATTTACACAAGATTAAACCATACACTTTTAATGAAGATTTAGATGGAGATGGAAGGATAGATACATTGTCTTACTCGAGTGGATTTAGCGAAGATTTAAATAATAATGGTATTCTTGATACTGCTTTAACAATTGATTGGGATTTTATAAAAAAATACGGTGCCTTCATTCCAAATGATACATGGTATACTGTTTCAATAAATGATTCTACAGAAATAGATATTCCAAATTATGTATCAAATGTAAGTAAAAGTGATGTGCCTGCCTACCATTTTTATTATGGCGGTCAACAAATGGAATATGATATAACTGATTATCAAACTTATACTGCAAAATTTGATTTAACTTCTCAACTTTCAAAATCGCATCAAATTCGTACGGGTGCTGAATATAATTACTATAATAGGCATATAATAAACTCAACAATAGAGATGAGTAGTCGTACACAGTGGCTACCATATATTGCAAGTAGTGAATATGCCGGTCATGATGATTATACAAATAATCCTTATGATTTTTCCGCATATTTACAAGATAAAATGGAATATGAAGATATAATTATTCAAGCAGGACTTCGTTATGATTATTTTAATGCAAATGATTATGATTTTACTAATGAGATACATCCGCAGGGATCAGATACATTAAGAGTTAAGGCAAAACAACAAATAAGTCCGCGATTGGGTGTGAGTTTCCCAATAACGGATCAGGGCTTTATTCATTTTTCTTACGGACATTTTTTCCAGATGCCTGAGTTCTCATATTTATATAGAAACCCTGAGTTGAAAAAATCAACAGAAATTACAATATTTGGTAATCCCGATTTAAATGCTCAAAAGACTGTAATGTATGAATTGGGGTTACAACAACAATTATCTTCTACTACTGCTTTTGATTTAACTGTATATTATAGGGATATTATTAATTGGTTGTCGTCCGAATATAATTTTATAGATAATACTTTTAGATACACAAAATATATTACACAAGATTATGGTAATATTCGTGGTGTTGCTGTATCCTTTACACAAAGAAGTAGGCAAGGTTTAGCATTGAATTTAGATTATACTTTCCAGATTGCAGAGGGAAATGCCTCTTCACCGGATGCTGCTTATTATGATAATTTAAATAATGTAGAGAGTGAAAAACATCCTGTCCCACTTGATTGGGATGTAAGACACTCTTTAAATGCAACAATAACAGTAAATGCTTCCAATAATCTTGGTATGAGTTTAATAAATAGATTTTCAACAGGTAAACCCTATACACCAAATATTCAAGGTATGAGATCTGCGGAGGAGAATTCTGATAGTAGACCATTCCTATTTACAACAGATTTTAGAGTTTATAAAAATGTTATGTTTGGAAAACAACGAATTGGAATTTCACTCAAAATTTATAATTTGTTCGATAGAAAGAATCAAAGATATGTATTTTCCGATACAGGAAGTTCCGGCTATACATTAATTCCAACTTATGCCGGTCAATCTTTGGCAGAGCATTCTGGTGTGAGTGGTCTTCACACATTGGATGAATATTTATATTCACCGACAAACTATTCTAATCCGAGACAAATATTGGTTCAAATAAGTTGGCATTTTCAATGAAAGATAAACAGAAAATTGTTTAATATAAAGATTCTAAAAGAGGATAAATAATGATTAAAAAATTTACGGTAATATTTTTAGTTTTATCATTGGCGATGTTGTTTGGGAAGATTCCTACTGAATTTGATTCCGGTTCTCCTAAAACATGGTCTTATGATAAAATACAAAATTATTATATTTATAAAAAATCTTTAGAAATGCAGAATGAGCATCCGATGAGACGTACAGCAATAATGTCTGGTAACATGATAAGAACATTGGTTTTCGATTTTGGTTCGATTGCACAAGCTGGTCGAGAGCCATCATTAGAATGGCCAAAATATTCTAATCATGGATATGCTTATGAATTCGGTCCTTTGGTGGGTGTTGAAGCACCAATAGATACAAACGGTATTTATTTGCCATATATTAACAATGGTGAAGATATTGATAATACTAATCCTGCCTATGATACAACTTTTCATATAATTTGTGACGGATTATTAGATGGTGGCGCAGGTGCAGATGCTGAAGAAGTAGATGAAAATAATGAACCATGGGGTTGGGAGCCAATAGAAGGTTATGCTAATCCAAATTCAACAAGTGTGCCATTATCACATAAACCGGAAACATGGAATCCTGCTTGGAAAAGCTGGCCTGGGACATATAAGGCCAATGCTGCAACAGCAGATCAAGCAATGTATTATGTTATGGATGATAGATTCAATACCGAATTTCCTATTCATGCATTCCCTGCTGCCGATTCAATTGGTGGATTGGGATTGAGAGTAAAAGTAAGAGCATATCAATGGTCAAATCCATTGGCAAATGACGCTATATTCTTTGTTTATGAAATTACAAACACAAGTGAAAACGATTATGAAAAAGTTGTATTTGGAATGTTTGGAGATCCACATATTGGAGGAAGCGCCGATTTTTCAGATGATATGGCATGGTTTGATAAAGAGATTAATATGGTTTATGGTTATGATGGTGATGATAAAGGTGAATGGGGTGGAGAGACAGGTTGGCTTGGCTATATGTTTTTAGAGAGTCCTGGTAATCAATATGATGGAATTGACAATGATGGTGATGGAATGATAGATGAATCAATGACTAATGGAATTGATGATGATGGCGATTGGGATATTTCAAAACACGATGTAGGTATTGATGGAATTGGTCCTGATGACCCGAGTTATACCGAATCAGATGAAGGAGAAGGAGATGGTGTTCCAACTGCTGGAGATCAATTTGATCCCACAAAACCCGGTGAACCGAATTTTGAATTTACTGATCTTGATGAAGCAGACCAAATTGGTTTAACGAGTTTTAATGCTTTTCAATACGGAGCTGATAAGATACGACTTGATGAAAATATGTGGCGTCGTTTAAGACCATCTACATTAATTGGTGTAGACGATGCATTTACAGATATAGCTCAAAGATCAGATAATGTATTCATTTATGGATCAGGATATTTCCCATTGAAAGCCGGAGATACACAAAGATTCTCTGTTGGACTCCTTATGGGAGAAAATGAATATGACCTATTTAAAACATCAGAAGTTGTTCAGAATATATATAATAGTGGATATAGATTTGCAAAAGCACCTGATAAACCATTAGTAACAGCTGTTGCAAGTGATGAAAAAGTTACTCTATATTGGGATGATAAAGCTGAATCCTCTTGGGATCCAATTTATGGAAATGATTTTCAAGGATATGCTGTTTATAGATCAACAGATCCAGGATTTAATGAAGTATATACTATTACAGATAATAATGGAGTCGCTACATTATGGCAACCAATTGCTAAATTTGATTTGAATGATGGCATTAATGGCGAATCATATCATGGTATAAATGGCCTTCATTATGATTTAGGTAGAGATACAGGATTGAAACATGAATTTACTGATACCGATGTCAAAAATGGAGTAACTTATTATTATGCGGTTTGCTCTTATGATATTGGAGATACTACAGGAACAATGGCAATTCCACCAACAGAATGTACAAAAATTATTGATGTCGATGCTTATACAGGTGAAACAACTTATGATTTAAATACAACAGTTGCGATTCCACATACTTCATCACCAGGTACAGTTATACCTGAAGAATTTGAAGATAGTGATATTACTCATGTTGGTCCTGGGTCGGGTAGTATTGATATAAAAATAATGAATAATGAATATATTAGAGATAATATTTCTTATCAAGTTACATTTGGTGACGCAGTTTCCGGCGCTTCTGATACAGTAATGTTTGTTACTGAAATGACTACTTATCAGGATACAATTACTCCTGTTGATAGCTCATATCAAAAACTTACAAGAACTCATGTTGTAGATGTTAATGTCTATGACAGCAATAATAACATAGTTTCTGATTCGAAATATTATTTAAATAGTATTCTTGGAAAAATGAAATTTAACGAATTATTATGGGATAATGAATTTATAGTCAAATATAAATATCAACCTGTTTGGCAGAATAGATATTTTAATAATGAAGATGCTGCAACTATATTCGATGGATTAAGGTTGTTCACAAAAGATGATACTGTCGGTATTAATGAAAGTGAAACTGGTTGGTTAACAGGAGAATCAAATATTAGCACACAAATTACTCGGTTTAATTATACAGATGGAAGTACTGGAGAAAGAATATATATACCCTATGCTCCCAATATTTATCAATTTGAGTGGGATACAACTTATATGGACACAGCGACTTGGGTTGGGAATTATGCTCCATTTAAAATTAAAGATGTGACTTATGCATATAAAGATTCTACTTTTTATGTTCCATTTGTATTAAATGGTGGAAATGAATTTAAATATAGTGTGTCGCAGGTTATTGTATTAACTGATTCAATCCCTGAACCTCAATATGTTGCATGTTTAGTGAAATTTAATAATCCCCCATCTGCTGATCCAATATTGCCTGAATTTGGAGATATTTATCAAATAAAAATTAATAGGCCGTTTGGTGAACAGGATACTTTTTCATTTGCAACAGAATCAGCAAAATATGATGAAAAATCGTTTGAAAATCCATTAGATGAGATAGCTGTTGTGCCAAACCCATATTGTGCACAAGCGATCTGGGAAACTAAAAGTGGATTTGCAACTGGAAGAGGAGCAAGAAGAGTTGATTTCATTAATTTACCGCCACAATGTACAATTAGAATTTTTACAATTGCTGGTGATCTAGTGAAAAAGATTGAACATAATGCGTCTTTTTGGAATAGTAATGAATCATACAATCTTTTAAATGAAGATAATATGGATATTGCCTTTGGTGTTTACCTATGGCATGTAGATGCAAGTGCCTCTAATTTAGGAACAAAAACAGGAAAATTTGCGGTGATAAAATGAAAAAATATTTTAAGTTTATTGTAATTTTTTGTCTTTTAACTGGTAGTAGTGTATTCGCTACAACAAAATCAGGAACAACAGTTGCACAATTTTTGAAAATTGGTATTAATGCGAGAACAATGGGAATGGGCGAGAGTGGAGTTGCTAATTCTACCGGATTATCTTCTTTACAGTACAATCCAGCCTGTTTAGCTCGCTTTAATGTGCAGGAAATTACATTTAGTCAATCCAAATGGTTAGTTGATACTGATTTTATGAATTTTAGTGCTTCAATGAATTTTAATCGATTTGGAGTCATTGGATTACATGTTACTCAATTGGATTATGGTGATGAAAAGGTAAGAACTATTAATGAGCCAACCGGTAATGGCGAATATTGGGATGCACAAGATTTAAATATCGGTATAAGTTATGCGAAGAATTTAACAGACAAGTTTTCAATCGGTGGACAATTTAAATTCATCAGTCAGCAGATCTGGCATATGAAAAGTTCTACAATGGCAATAGATCTGGGCGCATTATTTATAACACCATTTAAAGATATTCGATTGGGAATGTCAATTACAAATTTTGGTGGAAAAATGATGTTGGAAGGAAGAGATGTAAGATTTTATGACGATCCGGATGAAACAATATATGGGAATAATGATCAAATTCCTGCAATGTATGAACTAAATAAATGGCCTATTCCATTAACTTTTAGAGTTGGACTCGCAGGCGAATTAATTGATTCTCAAGGGATTAAATGGACTCTTTCTGTTGATGCTCTTCATCCAAGTGATAATTCTGAATATCTTGATGTTGGAACCGAACTTGGATTGTTTAGGAAATTATATTTAAGAGCTGGAATGAGAACTTTATTTGCTGAAGATCAAGAAGGTGGACTAAGTATGGGAATTGGAATTCAACAAGCATTTACACCAGCTTTAAAAATAAAAGTTGACTATGCTTGGATAGATTATGGTGTTTTTGAATATGTTAATATGTTGTCAGTGTCTTTAGTATATTAGTTTAATAATTAATAAATGAAATGTGAAAAGTAAGATTATGGAGTGCATTAACCCCTGATATACTTCGCTACAGGGCAGGCATGTTAATTCGAAAAATAGCAAAGCTATTTTAACATTAGATTAAGCATTGATTATTGATTTTAATTTATTGATTAGGAATTCTATTTGATTTCTAATGCAAAGAGAAAAAGTGAGAAAAGAAAAGTGAAATTTGAGAAGTGAATAAGTGAAAGGTGAGAAAATGAAAAATATAAATGAATTATTACAAAAAGATCGGTTGAGAATTATGGGTTTGATGACCGGCACATCTGCAGATGAATTAGACATGTGCTTAGTTGAATTTTCAGGTAAAGATAAATATCCGAAATTTAAAATAATAAGTAGTAAAAATATTAAAATGCCAAGTAAATTATCCGAACGATTTAAAAATCCACAAGATTTGTCCGGTTCTGAAGTCGCATCATTACATTTTGAATTAGGACGATTTATTAGTGATCAAATTAAGAATGAAAAAAAACAGATTGATTTGGTGGCTTCACATGGACAAACACTTTTTCACGATCCACCTAATTATACATTCCAAATTGGTGAGCCGTCTTATATTGTGAATGAACTTAATATACCTGTAGTTTATGATTTTCGTACAATGGATGTAGTAAATGGTGGACAGGGCGCACCTTTGATCCCTATTGTTGATGAATATTTATTTACAGATGACGATGATACAATGGCAACTTTAAATCTCGGTGGAATTGCAAATATTACAATAATTCCTCCGAAGAATTCATCTAAATCTACAATCGCTTGGGACACAGGTCCGGCAAATATGTTAATTGACAAGGCAGTATTGGCTTTTACTTCTAATAAAGAAAAATATGATAAAGATGGCAAATATGCATCTCAAGGTAAAGTGAATAATGAATTATTAAAATGGTTGATGAACAATGAATATTTTAATAGAAAACTACCCAAATCAACCGGACAGGAAGAATTTGGCAGAACATATTTTAATAAAATAATAGAAAAGTTCCAGCCACAGACAAGAGATGAATGGTTATCATTAATTACAACTTTGACACTTTTTACTGTTAGATCAATAAGTGTAGAATTTAATCGAGAAAGTGAAAAATATTCAAAAGTAAAAACGATGTATATGAGTGGCGGAGGATCAAATAATAATTTTATTGTTGAAAATTTACGAAAAGAATTAAGTGATATTAATATCAAAATATTATCTGAAAAAAGTATTACAGCAGATAATAAGGAAGCGTTTGGTTTTGCTTATTTGGGTTATTTGTTTATCCGTAGAATTCCTGGAAATATTCTTTCTGTTACCGGTGCAAAAAAAGATTGTGTATTGGGGAAAATAGTTTTTTAATTGGGTATAGAGTTAAACTTGTGAATTAAAATACATTCAACCACATTGTGGTTGGTGTGGTTTCATATATTTGTTTTCTGCCGATTTCATCGGTAGTTATTTACATTAATCCCCGTTGGGGATTTATATTTACATAAAAAGTTTATTAATTATAAAAATTGGAAAAATCACAAAGTGATTTAACATAAATAACTGCGGGCGAAAGCCCGTAGAAAAGACACACTGATCAAAAACCGAACTCCGACGGAGTTCAATAAATAAATTTTTTAAATAAATATGAAAAATGATTTGCAAACAAATATCTGATATTTAATAGTATAAGTATATTAACCCAATGTCTGATACACAATTATTCTATAACAAAATTTCCACTATCACTAATTGAAAATTCAAAATTGTCTATATTTGGTTTTATTGGTATAATTTTTTTATCAATTTTTAATAAACATTGACTGGCATTATAAATAGTTAGATGAAAAGGAGAATCTATTGTCAAATAGTGATTTTTATTTTTTAAGATCAATTCCTCTTTGGGTGGTTTGTTTTTTATATCAAGTCGATAAACTAAATTATTATCAGGAAATATTTCCAAATGGATTGGGAATTGAAAAACATTTATTGTTTCATTTAATGAATTTTTCTTGATATCGTTAGTTTTATTTTCATTTTCATCTGTTTTTTGATTGGATGGTTCTTCTACTACTATTTCTTTCGTTACCTTTTTAGCTTCTTGTGGAATTTTTTTATTTTTATTAGCGATTCGATTAATTACTACTATTATAAAGATTATTAGAATAATAATTACTATTGTTTTTAATAATTTATTAGAGTGATCATTTACACTAATATTTAATTTTTTTTTCTCTGATTTTTTGTTTTTTGAATCAATTACATTTTTTGTAATTTTTTTGTCTTCTTTTTTAAATAGGGGAGTGTTTTTGATCAATTCTTTATAATCGGCACCTATTTCATTGGCATAAGCTTTAATAAATAGTCGCATATATGTCGGATCCATAGAAGAAAAATCGCCATTTTCAATATTCTCAAGATATGTAATATTTATTTTAGTTTTTTCACTAATTTCTTTAAGTGTCTTTTCCGATTGTTTCCTGTCTTGTTTTATTTTTTGCCAAAATTCATTCATTTTATTCTCAATTTATATTTTTTTAATATATATAATTTAAGCAAAATTTTCTTAAAATAACAATAAAAATTACATTAATTATTGCAATAGTTTATAATATTTTATAAATTATAATATGTGTGTATTTTGTAATCATAATAAGTAATAACATTGGATTTTTAAAATGATAAAAATAATTAATGAAAAAATTGATAAAAATCTGTTAAAAAAATTATGTAAAGAATATTTTGAAACATTTGTAAAAATAGTAGTTGATATAGATCGAGAAATAATTGCTATTGGTGGAGAATTACATTCGGATGCTGAAGAAGATTTGCTAAATAACGGATCAATTCAAAAAGATCTTTGGGGTGCCAATTTTTATCCTTGGCAGGAAAGTGAAAAAAGATTGGAATTTACATCATTAATTAATATTAGACCGGTAGATGAAAATTATGGAATGGAAGTTAAAGATGAAAATATTCGTAAAATAATAATCGGTTTATGTGAAAGATATATTCTGGATTCTGATGAAAATATGGCATAAAAGTTTAAGAAAAAAATTTAAAAAATATTCCGCTGAAAATCAACTATTAATGATCTGTAATGAATTGAATCGGGCAAACAATAATTTTGAAATTGGAAATGAATATAAAAATTCATTAGAGCGATCATTGGAATTATTTTATTTTCTAATAGAGGATGAAAAATGGGGTGGTAAATTAAGAGAAATACTAAGAGTAAGGGATTTAGTTGCCGAATTATACATAAAAGATAAGAAGGTCAGAACAGATTTTTTACAAAAACAAATTATTGTGCTTAATTCAAATGCTTGGAAATTAATGAAAAATCA
>Ga0307928_10001957_pt1 | contig 15721 bp, 34 predicted proteins | sample AceLakmetagen232_FD_201815 | JGI IMG/M metagenome (GOLD analysis project Ga0307928, IMG submission 201815) | Saline water microbial communities from Ace Lake, Antarctica - #232 | ecosystem: Environmental > Aquatic > Non-marine Saline and Alkaline > Saline | place: Antarctica: Ace Lake... | reverse complement strand
GTTGTCAAGCGTTAGTTCAAAAAAAAGAGCCGCAGCATCCCTGCCACGGCCCAGGCTTGCAACTGCTGGTCAAAGCGAAAGGAGGTCACCACTGCCGCCATGCGGGAAGTGATACCAATTGCAAACCGTAAGTAGTATAGGTGGGATGGATGAGATTGTCAATAGAAAAAGCCCGCTGACTCGATGCCCCTGTCGCGAACTTAGGGGGATGGTCAACGGGCTGTTATTAGCAAACCTCGGCGATGAGGGGCCAGAGTAGCTAGAAGAATGTGAAGACCCCGCTTATTGTATTCTTTTTATACATACGAAACAAGGGCGGGCCAATCCCGCTTGCCGAGGTCGTTCGATGGATTGGTCGAAAACCAAAACCGCAAAGGCGAGAATGATAATCTCAAAACCAATCATAAGTGTATGTTACCTACAAACTCAGTGATTGTCAAGTGAAAACTTCCGTTCAAATAACTAAAAACGGATGTCCTTCATCCAAAATATCACCCCAAGGGTCTTCAACTTCCTGCCCGCCCGTATCGAAGCCAGCTTCACGAACTTCGTCAACTCTGTACATCTCGGCATTGCCACGGACATAGACAGTCGCATCAGTTTCACGTTGTTCTGATGTCATTTGAGCAATTCGCTCTGATAATTCATCCCAAGTCATATGATTTGTTTTCCCTCTTTTTTGGTGGCAAAATACGCAACTTCTATCGTGGCGTGCCCAGTTTCCACTTCAGCGGGATGTCCATGATAGTTAGTATGTCGCAATGATTGAATCGTAAACGACTTTGCTCGTTTAGGAGCCCATCGTCTCGCCAACCAATCCGCTCGGGTTGATACGTTACCAACGCAAGTCTGAATCCCAAGCGTCAAAAAATGCTTGCCTTGACGACCTTTTACTTCAATTATCATGCTGACAGTATACCCTCAGCAAGAACAGATGTCAAACAAAACTTCAGCTACTCCCCGAAGCTCAAAACTCCTACAGGACCGTCGTCAGGGTCATCCACGATGAATTCCTCATCTTTGCATTTTACTCTTGACTTACTTGGATACTGTGCTTACTGAATCGCCGCAGTTTCTTCGCGGCGACAGAGGCTTCTGGCTGGGTCTTGAAATCCCATACCAAATCTCTCTCGCCAAACCCAAATCCCGCATCACCTTGCTTACCAACAGCTTTCTCAAGGCGATCATCAAACTCGGGGTGATATCCATCGTATGTCACTCTGACAGTCTTACCTGTATTCATTGATTTGCTCCTCAGGAGGCATCTTACTCTATCCGTGAGAAATTGTCAAGACTGCTTTCTAGGTTCAGCTACTCTTTCTTCTCGCCAATCAAAAAGAGCATTACGCACAACCGCCAGAGAAGCGACTCGGCAATCAAGCATACAGCATTCACCCTGCACTTATCCTAAAAGCATTTGCCGCAGAAAAGATAACTACGTTGTCCATCTTTGCTCCTTTCACTTGAGATCAGTGCTGTTTTCAATGTGGGCTATTCCGTCCAGTATGAACCTGACAACACTGACATGCAAGTTGCATAGCATACTTGCGAAGCATTTTGCGTGCTCCAGTAGCCATTCTGAGAGTTATCTCCCCATGCCACCTTGCAATGCGACCACCGAAATCGCCATCATACGCATTGAATCCCCGTCGATTGAACTCAATTGTCATTCCAGCATCTTGCTCTGCGGCAGTCTGGTGCGAGTGAATCATCCGAGCAGCGCGATGCAAAGCTTCCCTGTGATCAGGATTCGCAATGTCGCATTCATCAAACCATTGCCGAATCTCAGCAGCCTTGGCGTTGATTTCTTTGTTTGTTGGCATTCCTCGCCTTTCGAGCTTTCTTGCCCCTGGGGTTTGGCGTAATCGGAGGGATGTCCACAACCACTGCCACTGCCACTTCACCCAACGTCAAAGCCAAAGTCATCCGTTTCCTATCCCTTTTCATTGGCAAGACTCTCCCTAAAATCTGCGAAAGCGAATGAAGCCCATTCCTCGTACATGGCCTGATACTCGGGCGTGTCTCTGGGCGGGACCATTCGTCCTTGCTCAGCCCACCACTCTTCGGCAACATCGGCCAGCGTTTTGTCATTGGTTTTCATATCAATAACTTACCCTGCTCTAGCCGCTTTGTCAAGAGAAACCTTGGTTCAATTTCGTGTTGCAATCCGTCAGACCATCTCTTGTAACTTAGCGATTAGGTCTTCCAGCATCGCCTGGTTCCCGTAACGAAAGTAAACATCTGGCTTGGCCTCAGACCAAACCTCACGGGGTCGCTTATCCATCTCTTGAATGCGTGGACTCTCCGCATTCAAAGTGGTTGCGACAGTACGAGTAAGCTGATCCAAAACCCTGTCCACTTCGACCTGTTGTTCGGGAGTAAAAGATGTAGTTTTCATATCAGTAGCTTACCTTTTTACTGACGTAACGCCGGCAGTCCTCTTTCGTCCCGCAATCGCACCACGTCCCATCAGGGAAGTGGACTTTCCACCAGAGGGTGCGATACTGGACGCATCGACTGTCAGGTCGAAAATTCGCGGAGCCAAAATATTTCACCGGGCCTTTTACTGGCTCAATTCGGCATTCACGGTATGTCCATTCCTTTCGCTTGTCCATATCAGTAGCTTACCCTATTACTGGCAGCTTGTCAAGCGGAATGTTCAATTTCGTGTTGCAATTACAGTTCTGCCTCTACCTGCTTGCGGACATCGTTACCCAAATTGTTCAGCATCCCGTTGTCTGGGGGCATACCATAAAAACCCCAACAAGAATCTCTCGCTGTCCCTTCCCCTCCGCATTTCTCACAAGGGGGATTGCGGACGATGAAACCATAGACTTCGCCGTTCATCCATTGGCCGAAGGTCTCAATTTCCCCGAGAAGACGTTGGCGTGCTTGGTCAAGTATTGTAGGTGAAACGCTATCGCCATCGAACCATGATAAGACGTTGGCAGTGGTGACATAAATGAAACCGACTTGTACCCAGTCCCAGCCACCTCTATCGTACTGAATTTGGCTTTTCCCGTCGCAAGCTCCGAATTGGTCACAGGCCGTGGAAAGGGCCACGCCCGAATGCTCATACATGTAGACGGGGAGAATCAGGGCCACGTCGTGCTTCTCGCATATGGCCTTTTTCAATTCGTCCCAGCCCTTGTGGTCTTCGGACTTGAAGGAATGCTTGTCTCCAATGTCGTAGCGATTGTGAAAACAGACTATCTGCCCAAGGTTGTCTTCGTCGATACGGGGATTCATGGGCGTGTCTTCAACGTGAATCTCAAACTGACCGCCATCGGCCAGGGGAATTATCCTGATTGCTTCTTGCATGGTTATCTCCATTAGTTAGACGAACCTTACTCTATTTTCCGCGGAAAGTCAAGCTCTATCCCGTGGAAACTCGTGCCAAATCTTTCGACAAAGCTGTTGCCAAAACGCCCTCCAGAACCCCCAGGTCGCCGTCCAACTCGGCCGCATGAGAAGCGAGAAGAAGCTGAAGAGCAGCGGCATCATCGGCTGACAGGGTAAGGTTGGCCTGAACGCCGTCGTCTTTCTTCGTGAAACAGACCGATGTTTCGATGTTGCTATCCGGCATTGCTACTCCTGAAGTTTGAGCTGCGTTGAGCAGCAGTCATTTGTTCGTTACTCCTGTTAGTGAACTTATCGAATCGTTGCTTCTCCTGATACTCCTGTTAGTGAAAACTTGTCGAACCATTCTCTGTCACATTTGTTACAGTGGACTGCACGCCGAACGCCGTCGTCGAAAATCTCAGGCGGCCCGCAGCGAAGGTCGGTCCCATGACAACCTATACAACGAACTCCCTTGTGACCGATGTAAGTCTTCAAGTCCCCCTCTGTCAATCCACTGTCAGGAATCTGGAGCAAACGAGCATCTTCACGAGCATGTTTAAGGTCGATGATTTGCGTCGGGTCGGAGTAGTTAATATCCCCCCATACTAAAAGACGCAACTCCCCTTGGTAAAGCTCCAACAGAATCGGATGAGCATTGTCCCCATAGCCCTCGACCCCAATCAACAGAGCCAAATCATCCTGCTCTACTTTCACAAAACCGTGGATTCTCTCCGGGACTTTTTCGCCCATGACAGCGTTTCCCGTACTGTCCCTATAGACCGCATCTCTCTCAGTAGTATCACATAGCGTAAATTCCATTCTCGGCCGACCAACTTTGTCCATTTGTTATCTCCTGCTAGAGTCTACCACCAATTGCATGAGTTGTCAAGAGAATATCTAGTTCATTACTTGATTGGCCACGCATAGCCATTACCGTCAACTCGCCACGTAAACTCCCCGTCGTCCACCCTAACCACAGGGCCGTCTATCGCCCGAGCATCGTCATTCTTGATGGACGAGACTTTCACTCTGATGAATTGGCCGTCAACGTAGGTAATCGCCCTTTGTCCCCGCTTCAAAGTTGCGAACATCTTATTGACCTCTGGCCAGAATTCAAAATCCCCTTCCGCGAATTCCACGTAGGCCGGGGAAATCGCAAGGGCTTGCTCTCTCGTAATAAGACTTGTAGTTAGCTTCATAACAGAACCTTATCACAGAAAACCAAAATTGTCAAGAGGTTACTGAATCGTCACAAACCCACTTGAGATCAGTGTTTATAAAATGTGGTCTGGCCTAGTTGGCTCGCCAGAAAACCAACCTCGCTCGGTCAGGAATTCGGTTGCCATCTCTTCTGCCTCTTCTTCCCTTTCCAGCATATTCGACAGTCCAAGGCATTGTAATCCTTTTGCCATAACCGTCACCACCTTGACCTGGGAGAAGTTGCATTGGACCCCTGAGTTTCACAGGAGATTCGGTTAGCGTAACGTCACCGTCGCTCCCGTAGTTGAGCGATTCTACTCTGGTTGCCGGTCCGTTATCATCCATGTCAGTAGCTTACCCTACCACGTCCAATTTGTCAAGACCGAAATTAGTTCGAATCGCCACCTCGGTCACGGAGGTGATAGACCTTCTCACTTGAGATCAGTGTAAATTTCGTGTTGGGTAAAGTAATTTCGTGTTGGGTATGGCTACACTGATCTCAAGTAACCTGGCCCCGTGGCGCCAAGGTTTGGTCCCGGTTTGGCCCCCCCGGTGTGAGCGCAAAAAAACCGCCCACGAGAAACTTGTTCTCTCGTGAGCGGAAAGGATTGCTCGCCCTACTTCCCTCAAGCATCCGATCAGTAGCTCGGCGCTCTCTATGGCATCAGGCGAGAATCCAGAAGGTTAGGATTTAGGAGGCATCAAAGCAATGATGACCAAACCAACGATTCCCAACAGAAGTCCCAGAACAAAACCTACATCTTCTCTCCCTTTGGGCTTACCAATTTTCCAGCCAACCCAACTACAAACAGCACATACGACTACTAGCAGAAACAAGAATTCCATATGGCAGCTCCCTTTGGGCTTAATCTCGTGCGACAAACTCGACAGTACGGCCAGCCTGAAGCTCGGCCAGAGCGTCAATGATTGCGTATTGATCGTCCCAATAAACGCGGCCGAGTTTAGTGATTTGATCGCTGTCATCATCGCGAGTTACGTCATCCGAAATTATCATTCCGGAAGTTAGTGCTCCGATGTCTTCCGGACGGATAATCTCCCAACCATTACAGAGAAACCCCTCTAAAGCATCCTCGATTGTTGGAGCGTCAGCAAGAGCGTCTTTGTCAGTGGGGACAAGCTGGAGTGAAAATTCGGTTTTGATTAGCTCTAACATAGGTTTCCTTTCATGTCAGTAGCTTACCCTGTCACGTCCAACTTGTCAAGATTATTTTTGGTGCAACTTGATTTTTCGCGGAAAGATTTGGAAGCTATGGACATGCGTCTATTCTGGTATACCGTGCTCGCCTACCTGGCTCTCTGCTAAAAAGACAGGGACGGGCCTATAAAGGCCCGTCCCTTGGTCTTCAGTCTAGTCCGTGGTCACAGACTCCACAGACTCCACAGACTCCACAGCAATGTCCTCTTGGCCCGCTGTTTCCAGCTTCGCATCAGCGAAATCGTCCGCCGTATCCGTCAGCTCGGCAGCATCGGTGACAGGCTTCTCAGCCTTGGGCTTCTCAGCCTTGGGCTTGGCCTTGGGCTTGGGCTTGGGCTTCTCAGCCTCAGCCTCGCGCAGGGCTTCCAGGGAATCAGCGGTCAAAGAATCACCGCATCGCCGACCGATGATGCAAGTGATCCCCTTGTCATCCTTGCTATCTCCGAAGACCACCGCCAACGGCATATCGAGGACCGCATTGCGGAGACCGAAGCAATTGGAAACGATGGGATTGGTGCGGGTCTGGACCAACGCATTAGTCCAGATAGCATCGCCCGCAGCTTCCACGTCGCCACTGTACGACGCCAAGAAGTGATCCCACGCCGACTTGCCGTCATCATCGTGAGTAGCCCTGGTATTCATGGACTTCTTGACAGCAGCTACCAAAGCAGCGCGAGAGACCTTGTTGCCGACAATGGGCTCAGACAACGTCTTGAAAGTGATGCCCTTCGTATCGCCCTTCTCGACCGCAGTAGCGATCTGAGCATCGGTCAAAACCTTGCCACTACGACTGAGATGACCAGCAGTAGCAACCATGTTCGGCAACATGACCAGCGGAGTGCCCTTGGTACGGTCGCCCGTCCACGGCACGGCCCCGACGCTGTTGTTGATCTGGAAAACGATATTGGCGATTTCCCTTTCACGGCCACGGAAAGCCAGACGCTTCAGGCAACGGCCGTTGAAACCGTAGGTATTCTGGCCCTTGGAGCCGTGAAGAGCGTGAATAGCGTCACCGATGACGTAATCGCTCTTGCCAATCGTAACAAGATGGTCGCCGTCATCGACGTTACGACGAACATCCTTGGGGGCCATTGCCCGACCGAAAGAAGTCCGAATACCGTAACCAGCTTCCCACCTGGGCAGGTGGTTCGGCCAGTTGGCAGGCTGTTCCGTGTTGCGGCTGGCCTGTCCACGGCCAGCGAACTCCATTCCGAGCAAAGCAGCCGCAATCAGCAAAACAGGCTGATGAGCAGCAGGGACGGAAGGAACCTTAGACGCAGGCTTGCCAGCATACAAAGCCTCATTCATGGACCCGTCAGGATACCCACCCTCACCATCGTTGAGGGACTCGTCCCAGATTCCCCACAGCTTTCCAACCTGATCCTTCGTGAGACGACCACCGTTGACTTCTGCCACCGTCAGCTTCTCGTCATCAACGAGCTTCTGAGCAATAGCAGTAAGATGGTCAGTTTCCACAGGAAGGATGAGATTGCAAACGGGGGGCGTAGCCGACTTGTTCTTCGTGCTCTTAGCCATTTGCTTTTCTCCAATGTGCCAGTAAATTACGTTGCCAGCAACAAACTGACAATCATTTATCCGATAGAAGTAGTTTACTTGATAGGTTCTGGTTTGTCAAGCACTTCTTTGGATTTTTCCAAAGTTTTTCGTTCAGCAGGCACAGCAACATGCCTATGCGTGTGCCCGTCACAATGAACCCACTCTCCCCAACTTGCTCCGATGGCCCCACCACAAGTCTTGCAGACATAGTGGCCGTCCCGATAGTCCAAATTCAGAAGGTTTCTTATGCTCATGTGCAATACTCTATCGAACCCCCGTAAGATTGTCAAGGGTTGCGTGCGGCAATCTTTCGGACTTCTTCCACCGTCAGATGAAGATTCTTAGCCACCAACTGAACAATCTCATCTTGAGATAAATCCGGATTGGCAGCTATTGCCCGATAGTACAAATCAGGATTTGCATCCAACGGGGTAGGGTTGCGGTAAGAAACATACGTCATGCCAAGTACTAGCACAACTGATACCACTACAACAGTCCAAATAATCCTGCGAATCATGTCAAACTCCTTATGTATAAGAAGTTTATCCTATGAGTTCTCCTATGTCAAGAACGTTTTGGGATATTTAGAGATATTTTCACTCCCGAATAGAGTGATATCGCTCTAAATGCTGCTCCCCCCTAGGAGTAATCATTCTGCCTCTTGAAGTCCTATCTATAAATCCCAAATGCAGAAGAGTCGGCTCTGCTATCTCTTCTATTACTTCAACCTGCTGACCTAAGCGCCCAGCAATGCCACCTATCCCACGGGGGCCAGAAGCATCTGCTAGCATCTTTAGATACTCAAGATGCAATTCTTCAAGACCTACGTTGTCTATCCCTTCTAGCCTCATCGCCATCTCACAATGACCCAATGTCAATTTCGTGTTAGATGACGCCAAAAAGACATTACGAACTTTCTCTGCCAACCGTTTAGCTTGTCGAGGAACCCCTAGACAACGTTTTGCCATGTACTTCAGATGTTCATAATCCGCATCAATACCCTGGCTTTCAAAATACTTGTTCAGAATGACTAGCAAGTCATCAACGCTATACCGACGTATTTGCCAAATGTTTCCAAACCGTTTAACAAATGACCCCTGGTCCAGAGCATCTCGCCGAGTCGTTGCAGCCATCAGGGTAAAAGGTGACAGGTGGACAGTCCCAGTGGATTCGATAATGCGAGGATCTCCTCTATCCATGGGATAGTAGAAGACTTCTTGCTGAGGTCTGGAAAGTCGCTGAGCTTCATCAACGAAGAGCAGCAGAGGTTTGCCTGCGCTCAGGGCAGATTCGTTGGCAGAGAATAAACGCTGGTCAATCTGTGCTTTTGTTTTCAGTGCAGCAGCTTCAGTTACGATAGAGTAGTAACCAAGTTCTTCTGCAATAGCCAGTGCTAGAGCCGTCTTGCCAACTCCGCCAATCCCAGTTAATAAACTATGAGGGAAAGTCTCTCCAGTTCTTTTACACGCGGCTATATCAATCCGGGCACGGGCCTTCTCCCTTCTCATTCCCACTAAATCATCAAGTCCCATACGTTAACTTTCTGTGACAGGGAGAACATAGCAAATCACACTTCATCACTTCCTCTTTGATAATCTGCCAAGGCGAGTATCCCATCCTTTCGCTTATAGCAAAGGATTTCGTGCTGGGGTCACGATGATGAAAATCATAGACGATAGGATCATCAACCAACCCGCAAGTCTTGCACTTGCCTCCTAAAAGTCCTACGGCTTCCAACATCTGTTTACGATGGCGTTTCTTCCTTTCTTCTCTTTTGCGAGCCAGGTATTCAGCCTTTTTGTCAGGATTGTCATGCAGCCATTCCCGCTGACGATCCTGGATGGCTTGCTTTTTCGTAGAGGAAAGTCTCTGATACCGACCTCTGCCACGAGCATTTGCCTTTTCTCTACCCTCGGGAGTGCTTCGCAGATTGTCACGATATCGCTTGGCCTCGGCTGCTATTTTCGCTCTATGGTCTACATCCGATGCATATTTTTCACGGCGGGCCGCTGGGCTCGGCTGTTGGGAAGATTGCCAGTAGCTGCTTACCGTGACGGCGGATTTTGTCTCGTTGGGTGGTGGTCATTGGATCATCCTCCTCCCAGGGCCAGCAACGCTAGCCCCGGGGTTGTTGGGGGTTAGACGGTGATCGTAATGGGCATGATGAGCCAGCGGATCGCCTTGGTATCGGTGCCGTAGATCATGCACGGGTGATTGGACGCGGTTGCACTAATCTCAACGCGGTCGCCGGGAATCGACCTTAGCGCGTCCAGCAGAAACAGCGGGTTGAAACCGATAGCCAAGTCGCATTGTTCGACCTTGCCAGCAGGGCAAACAACGCTCGTATCACTGGCCGTATCGGGCGATTCGCCATGCTCGCCAGCCTTGCCCGTGGCGGATAGCCTGAGCGTGTACTGGGCGAAGTCGAGCCGAACAACGCGGGCATCCGGGTCGCATACTTTGGAAACCAACTTCAGAGCCGCTATCAACTTCACGCGATCGGCTTGCCAGCACATACCATCGTCAAGGGGTATCACGTCCCGGTAGTTCGGGAAACTGCCCTCGACTTCGTACGAGCACAGCGACCAGTCGGGGCCGTGAATGCTGATCCGCCCGGTCCCGGTCGTGCGCTCAACGCGGATAGTGCCCGATTTCTTGCCCAGCCACTTGCCAGCCAGCATGAGCATCCGAGCCGGGAGAACGACAGACACCTCGGGGGCGCCGCGCGGTTGGCGAGTCTCGAACACGCCTAAACAACGGCCATTCATTGCCACCAGCCGAGCACCATCGGCGCCCGATTCCAACAACACACCGTTGATGGCGTAGCGGCTGGTTTCGGCCGCGCCCCGGACTACGCCCCGGACTACGCCAAGCATGGTTTCACCAGGAACAGCCGAGAATGTCACGACTTGGGTCGGCACTGAAAGATAGGGCCGTCCTTTGGCGCGATGCGCGGGCGCCGTCAACTCGGCTAGGTCGTAGAGAATTGACCTGTCAGCAGTGACATCAGCCAACAGCGACCGGCCACCAGCCACACAAGGCGCGACATTCTGACCGCAAGGCATCACACCGCAAAACGCCGCGTTATTGCCGGTGCCATACACACCGAGCACACCGTCAATTGTTCGGAACGCCACGTCAGCGCGGTTAGAGTACGCCGAGCGACTAGCAACGGCCACAGCCTTACGGAGCAGGGCCAGGAACGCCTTGCGGTTGACCATGGCCGTTGGGGTTGATTCTTCAGGAGTTGTAGTGCATACTGTCATGGTCTTTCCTCATACGCTCCATCGTGTATCCCGCCAAGGTCGCACGGTGGGGCGTTATTACTTGTGGGCTCTTGTGGCCCAGTGGGAGAAGCATAGCACATGAACCGGGGAGAAGCAAGGGAAACTGGTAACGAAGTGCGATTCTGAGGGGTTTTGGGGTGGATTCGGCTGATATCCCCGGCCAGAGTACGGCTAGCATGGTAGGTTTTTGCGACTGGTATAGTTGGTTATGGACGTTCCCGCGACCCGGCTAATCAGCATTTTCAACAGCTCCCTTTGCAGCCACAGCAGACTGCTCCTCAGACAGTTTATCATCCGAGTCAACTTGCAGAGTAATAACGACTTCAATTTGCATTACTCCAAAGCAGGTCTTGTCTGTGAAATGAAATACTACCCCACCGACAACAGATTGTCAAAGACAATCTAATGTTCGTAGCCCGAGACTCGGAAGTAGAGCATGTCTTCGGCAATATCAACACCGATGAGAGCGTAACGAATACCCGTCAATGAGCGCGTCCCAGCTAGTTTTTCATTAAGAACATCATCTAAAGCCGAGAAGCCCAGGATGTCGGTAAGCTCATCAAGCGAGAGACAGACGACCCCCTCAATGCCAGGATTAGTATTCGCTTCAGCATTTGCCGTGGATTGCTCCTGCATTTGCTCAACCGTCAATGGCTCAGACAAGCAAACCGCTTGCAGGTCCAGAGCATGTTGAGCATAGCCCAGAGCAATATGGTTGATTCCTCCATCAAGACCCAGGGCCTCAGACGCCGCCTCTACATGACGTTTCATCTCACTCATTGTTGATTCTCCAGTTGAAGATGAGCATACCCCACCGACAGCAGATTGTCAAGAGCAATCTAATGTTCGTCGGCTTCGTCTTCGTAGTCATCACCACAATGGGAGCATTGACCATCAGGCCCAACCACTCCTGGACAGTCCTCAGCAGGACAATGGCCAAATTGCATCGGATCGTAAGCACCAACGCTCACCACTTTGACAGAGGCAGTAGGTACATGGTTATGCTGAAAATCTGTTCGTGATTCATAATTGAGAGCATTCCTGACAGCCTGTCTCGCTATGGATTCAGCCGTAGCATCAGTCAGAGGCAGTTCTGTATCACGGTCGAGTCCATCAACTTCAACAGTAACAATCACTGAAACTTTATGCATGAAATTATCTCCTGTCAGCAAAGTCCTGAGAATAGACGGGTACCAAATCCCCCGCTCCGCGAAAAGCAGCCCGAGTCCCCTGAGACAAAGCCAGCCAGATAGCATAAGCTATCGTTTGGCTCCTGAAATGGTCAATACGACCATCAGGGTAAAAAAGGCGGGCCTGAGTAGTATCGCCCAAGTTGCCTTGCTCTCTCGGTTGCCATGTCATAACCGAACCTTACCCCACCGACAACAGATTGTCAAGACCCAATTTCCCCTGAAGAGCCACTTGAGATCAGTGCCTTTTCCAATAGTACAAATAGGATTTACTACCATTGCACATCTCATTAAGAATACTAAGAGCATTCTCATACAACGGAATAATGTGCTCTTTGATTAGTTCAACAAGCTCCTCACGAGTATCAGCGAACACAAGGTACGCTAATTCACCCTCGCAACTGGCTTTGCGAGGCATATAGTTGTTAGCCGCAAGACAGAACTTACAATGCACAGCATCTCCGACTCGCTTAGTCCACGGAAGTTCATCCGCACACTCAGCTTCCAGCTCGTGAATCCAAATGTCCACAGGCACATTTGCGTCACCCGCATCCGTAATATCCAAGTCACCTACACTATGAATCACAAACATCTCCTTCAGTTGTCTCAATCTTACATCCTATTCTTGAGATTGTCAAGGGGACTTCTCTTGGTGCTCCACGCAGGAAGACCACAAGTCTCACTTGAGATCAGTGTCGCTGATTATCAGGATCTCAAGTGACCAACCCTTCGGTCTTATCGAATGGTTCAAACCAGGAACCTGCGTCCATTTGGTAGAATATTATATATGAACATTTCATACCGAACAATTCATTTCTCAAAAAGAACTATTTTATAAAGTTCAATTCGGCCCGACAGAAAAGTAGCGAGACGCATCGATGAGGAATTGCTTTTTGGGGTGCTGATTGTTGTGTTCTTCTGTGTTCTAATAGAATTTTGTTTTTTGGGGAGTTGGCTGTTGTATTTCTGGATATGAAACGCAGAAACTTTTTGTTCTGGAAGTATTTCGTGTCAGGAATTGTTTATTTGGAATTTCGTGTTGGGATGGTTCTCGTCTGGATTTGGTCCCGAAACAGAGTTCGGGACCAGAAATGGAGCGAAGTAGGAGCTGATGGGTCTCAGTGGGTTCATTTCCCTATTGTTTCTTATGTTATTTAGTGCCACCTTTACAATCCAGTGCATTCTCTTTTACTAGATTTCAATTCTGTGTAGAGATATTTTGTGCTAATGGTATTCTGTGTCTTGGCAGAGTCTATGAAGTGCTGCATTTCACTAATTTTGTGCTACTAAGTTTGGTGTCTTGTTTTATAGGGGGGAATTTGGTGCAAGCATTGGGTTGTGGCTTCGCTATGGGTTATCTGGTGCTATGATAATTTGGTGCAAGCATGTTGAGGGAGTTTTGTGCAAAGTCAGGAGTAATTGTCAGAGGTTATTTTACCGCTGATAGCGATGAACCAGTGATGGTTATAGTTTCTGTATCTACTGTATGTATCTGGTTTGTTTCCATTCTTGTTGTTTGGTTTTCATGTTGTTTGGGTGTATATTGGTTCAAGGCTTTGGGGGTTTTGGGGGTTTTTGATTTTCTTCCGCGATTTTTGGAGGGATTAGTTTTGGCAGAGTTTCATGCAGGTGTTATAGACTTGTTCGTTGGACATATGTTGCATTTGTTTGAATGGGTTGATGGTCAGGATAAGTATAGCGGCAATATCTCTCCAATGGGCGTAGCGGTCTTGTAGAGGTATTGTTTCGATATCGACTCGGCAGTCGGTGGCATACCCCAGGTTTAGGGTTTCCTTGGCATTGCTTGGTTTATCAGCGGCGTAGGCAAGTGACTGGGCCACGAATGAGTCTGTTGATGCAGCGGGTTGGAATTTATCGGGATGTTTGTCTATGTTGAAATAGTGAGCCACGCTTGAGGCCGTTTTTTCTGGCAGTCCCAAATCGATAAGGGTTTGTGGTTGTATTACTGGCCATTCGGGGGTTGCGTGCAATTGTTGAATGACCTTAATGAGTTTCTTTATGGTTGTTCGGTTATTGGTTTCCATTGCGTTTTAATCTTTGTGATTTGTAATGATATGTAAGGAGATTTCACGATATTAATACCCGTTTCTGCCTTTAATATCTCATCCGCTTCCGTTACCAAGGCGCCATCGGGCAACTCAAACTCTAACTTCTTATCTCCGTGCCATATTTGAGAATTATTCCAAATTTGAGTGACATAATCTAAGTACACCCCACATAAAAGGGGTTTTGTGGTTAGTTGCAGGTACAAAACGCTTCTCCACGGTCAGCGGCAACTCGATCATCCATTGACCTGATTTCTAGGTCATCTTCTTTGATGCCGAGTCGGTCAGCTATTTCGTCGGGGAAGAATCTAGCTTCATCCTCCCTACAGTCTCCGTTCCACTCCCAGGGTGATGCCGCAAAAAAGACTCCGTACCAATCTGGGAGTTGTCTTTGTCATAACTGCACCTTACTCTATCCTTGACAAATTGTCAAGAGGGCAATTTTCGCGGGAGAATTATAGCCTCGGCCTTCGCATCCCCCTCGGCGGACGTTTGGGTTTCGGCTCAGAAGGTCTTACAGAAGGCTCAACCGCCGATCCACTTGAGATCAGTGTCTTCTTCGGACGCCCACGCTTCTTCTTCGGCTTCTTGGCCTTAGCCTTCATGCAGCCGTTAGCTCTCAAATGAGCCCCAGGCAAACAGACCTGACAAGCAAAACATTCAAACCAATCAGGACTGTGAGGCATCTCTTGAATGTTGCGTCCACAGATGGAACAAGTTGTCATATCAACTCCACGGAGTCGAATCAGGCCCACCAGAAAATCCAACAAGCAGACAGAACAGTTAGAACCAGAAACAGCACCCAGGCTGGACATAGATCACGATATTCCATGTCAGAGAAAGGGATACGGTAGACAATAGTGTTTTCAGAAGAGAAAGGCTTATTGACAAACATGAGGACGAGAAACATTGGCCCCACAACATATGCCACCCAAGTTACCGTTGCCCAAATCGAATCCATGTCAGTTCCTCTCCCCCCCAATTCTAGTCAGCCAGAATTAGCCAATCTTTGGCATATGGAATCACTAGGCTACCGTCAGGGCACTTGATGCGAAAACTCTGATAGTCAACAGCCTCAAGCAATCGATCCTCTATAAAGGATTTCGCGTCAGGCAGACAAGGAAACTCCGCAAGGCCATCAAAGTCACATCCAGTCTCTTCAGGATCACGGCTATCAACCGCTCTCCATGACGCAGCGTGTGAATGCCGGGCATACTTGTGCCGAATTGTAACCAAAGTCTCAACAACGTACATGTCTGTTCCTTTGTCTATGAGACCATCCAAATGGACGCTTCAGCCCCTAAACTTTCAGCAACGGAACCACTTCCGTACTGTCCCAGCACCATCTGTCCTCTTTTTCATCTAGCGTCAGACCATGCACAACCAAAACGCTGGAGAGATATGCAGGCGTAGACGCAGGCAGTGGAATGGCTATCGTGTCATATACCAGTGCTGATCGTTTCCCATTTGGGCCACATTTCCCACCAACTTCCCCACTGATCTGATCCAGGAACGCTTCAAGAGCTTTGTTACAAGCATCTTCCGATTCTTTCAATTCACTGGTGCGGTTGCGGCGTGAGACAAAGCTAGCAGCGAGTTTTACATGTTCATTAGCCACAGACACCACTCCTCAATTACTCAGACTCGAAGGCAGACGATCTGCCACCCCCAGAGACTAACCCAAAACCAAAGATTTGTCAAGCCTCCTTGGGATCAGCGCCAAGAATACCAGAAGAAGGGTTAAAGGGGGGTAGCAAGGAATAATCGTACTTCTTGTTGTAATCGTCTAATCGCCATCGGTCTTGACTGTCAAAGCTCCGGAGCTTCTTTTTCGTCAGAACCGGCTCCCAATCATAATGCACA
>Ga0307928_10001956_pt1 | contig 15724 bp, 27 predicted proteins | sample AceLakmetagen232_FD_201815 | JGI IMG/M metagenome (GOLD analysis project Ga0307928, IMG submission 201815) | Saline water microbial communities from Ace Lake, Antarctica - #232 | ecosystem: Environmental > Aquatic > Non-marine Saline and Alkaline > Saline | place: Antarctica: Ace Lake... | reverse complement strand
TGAACCTACAAATATACTTCTTTGTTTATCTTCATCATATTTTGTTAAGATAATTCTTATATTAGTTCCATCAATCTTTTCTGTTTTAATCCATCTACCTTCAGGCAAATATTGATTCTCATCCATCATATTCTTAAATTTTTCATCCTTCTTAAATGGGCTACTAAACTTTGCATACTTTGTAAAATCATTTAATTCTTTTTTATCCATTGTTTATTACCTCATTTTATTTTATTTCCTTTCGTTTATGATTTATAACACACGACTTTACTTAAAACTATAACCCATTCTTTTCCATCTTTGTTTAGTACTTTTCTCAAATTGTTCTGCTTTTTTCTTAGATTGTAATATCCCACTTCTTCCTATAACTTGATTATTGTCTTTCATAATAACTTCATATCTTTGATATAATCCCCCTGCTAATGTATTTCCAACTCTCTTATTTCTTAATTTATCAATTATTTTTATATATGTAGTTCTCATTTTATTTCCTCCTCTATTCCATATCCTTTTGTTTATGAGCAGTAATAGGAAAGTAATAAAGGCATTATGCCTTTACTACCTTATAATTTATGCTAGTACTCATATTATTAAGTTTCTTTTTCTTATCTAATGCTTTTTTGTAGTCAGAAATACTTTTACCACCTGTTTGAAATTTCTCGACTTCCCATCTTTTACTTCCTTTAAATTGTTGTAATATTTTGTATGCCATAGCTATGACCTCCTTATTCTTTTGTCCTTTACAAAGACAATGATGTTCTTGAAATGTTGTAATATAAATATTTAACTACTTTCGTACATTATCTGAAAACTGTATTTTATATTCTCCATCTACAATCATACATATAATGTCCGCATTTACATATTTGATAATCCCAATCTATTGATAATGGTTGTAATCTACCACATCTATCACAAACTATCTTCTTTAGCCTTTTATCTTTACCAATATTATTGAAATAACATTTTAATCGTTCTTTTAAATAGCCCATCTTATATCTCACCACAAAAATGCTCATAATTATATTCAACTAAATAATGACAGTATTCATGCCTGTCTGTTTTATCTTGATTTTCTAATGTCCTGTCTTTCATCCAAACCATATAAAAACCTAAATTATTAAAAAATAAACCGTTCACGTTTGATTGTTTATACCCTTTAATATTGCCTTTAGTATCATACATAATACACCGTTCATCATATCTGCTTATATTTAAACTTTCATAATATGTAACATTTAATTCATCATATTTGATTCTATTATTTTCTAAGTCATAACTATATCTGTTAATTATATTATCTTGATCTGTTATTGTATTAAAACATTTAATGTTAGTATAAATGCTATAACAAGCAATAACTGTTAATATTATATACATTCTTAATAAAATTTTATTTTCCATTTACTTGCCTTCTTTGTTGTGTTTCATGTAATTATAAAGCTAAGGTAGCGTATGAGACTACCCTAGCAGATGATGGATGAAACTACCTGTATAGGGGTAGTATTCTTAAACTTTTGACTATTATGAAAAAATCTAATTCATCACTCATTTTTAACTAACCCCATGATTAATTGCTTCCAAGTCTTTACACCTTTGATTCTTGTAACAGCATCATACTCTGTATCTTCCAAATAAATATTTATTGTTTTCATTTTAATCCCACCTAATCCATTGACTTTTTATCTTATTAGTAAAACATAATAACCATGAAGTGAAAGGAGTAACTAAACAAAATACTAATAAAGTAAACTGTAAAGCTCGTTTATTAATTCTCATTCCTTTTCCGTAACTGTTTTGATTTGTTATTTTCATGTTAATTAGTTAGTTAATTAGTTAGTATATAAACCTTTCTAAGAAGTCGGAATTATACCATTACTTCGCTTAACACTTCTTCCTTATTTATCCTAATGAAATTATGAATACTAGCAGACCTAACCTCTTTACCTTCTTTATTTTCCCACTTATGAGATAGTTTTAAAAAATCATCTACCTTAATCATATATATTTTACCATCACGATAACAGAAATATATCTGTTGTATCTGTTCTTTTATTAGCTTTTTTATATCTTCAACATTCAGTGTTTCACCCAAACCAAACTCTAACTTACCATCAGCAGTACGCCAGTTATTCTTTTCAGCAAACTCACCATACTTAAGAAAAAACTCTTTCTTTAAAGAAATAAATATATTAGGACAGTTATGTTTGCCTTTTACTATAGCATAACGATCCATATTAAACAGAAAAGGACAACTGTGCTTATACTCATACCTATGCTCTAAACACTCTAATACAATCTTTAATGCGTTACCTTGATAAGTTATATCTTTATCCATCATCTAACACCCTTTTTTAATCTTAAAATATTTTCATCCTTGCTAATTGTTTATACCCTTGACGCATTTTACGGTTTTCTTTCCTGTAATTATAAAAATGTTCTTCAAGTAACTTTTTTGATTCTCTTGTCTTTTGATACAAACCATTTGCAACATAATACTTTTTATGAAAAGACATTATTTCATCTAATAAAAGTAATTGGTTATGAATTAAAGTACTATCATTACCTTCTTTTATGGATTTTCTTAATTTGGAAAATGTTATTTGTAAATTGCTCATTTTTATCACATCTTATATTGAATTAAAAATAAAAAAAATACTACCCATTTTAAGGTAGTACTGGTTGAGTTTCAAATGTGTAACCTGTAGGTGCTACATTACCAAAAGTTACTGTAATTGGATATACTGTTAATTGTCCAACCACATAAACAGCAGGTAAATCGTACTGTACTTTAGAACCTAAATCTACACATAAGCTACTTACTTCTTGTTCAGGACAAACAGCATCACCAACTTCTAAAGCAGTGTTCTTTACACTATCATAGCCATGACACCAGTAGTCAGTAAACTTAACACTTGTTAAATCACCACAATCTACATTATTATTGCCATTACTTACAACATTTCTAATATTAGCATCTATTCTTACGTTAGCAAGATTCTCTACTTGTGTATAGAAAGTTGTACTTTCATAAGCATACACTGAACCTAAATCTAATGTTGTATCAAATGTGCCTGTCTCTGTTGAAGAAACGCCAACTACTAACGGACTTCCTACTTCAACTGTTGCACTTGTTTTGTTTCCTAAGTAATTTACAACCACAGCACTAACAGTAAATAATGCTAACACTGCCATAACTGTAATCATAAATATTTTGCTTTTTTCCATTTTTATCTTTTACCTCACTTAATATTCACTAATTTTTTTCAAATAGATAATTATACCTATTATGATTATGATTGCTACACCTACTAAACCCCAAAGTAACCAATTAAAAGGTTTATCTTGTTCAGGGAATATTTCATTTATCATTACTTCATCTTCTGTTTGATTTATTTCTCCTTTTAATTTTATAGTATCATCAAGATTATCAACAAACACAGGTTTACTTGTATTATAAATAGTCCTGTAATCTATCAAAGGTTGTTTCTCATGGGTTATTATATCATGTACTATTACTCTATTTCTATGAGAACCACCACCACTAGAACCACTACTCACATCTTTTGAGTAACTGTAAACCATTGTAATATTATAAGTGTTAATTGTATTTATCTTATGATCCATTACTAAAATATAACCATCAGTACAATTACAAGCCCAAGTATCAGTACTAACCTCATAACAATCATTAAACCAATACTCACCTAAATCTATTACTTCTAATCCTGTTACATTAACAGTTAAATCAGTACACTTATCAAACTCGTAAACATCAATACCAAATACTGATAAAGACAATAAACATATCATAAATAATAATTCATATTTCATTTTTCATTACCCCAAACTAATTTTAAAATTTTATTCCTGAATTTAATAAGATAATCTATTAACTTATCTTTATCTGCATCACTTATCTTTTTATTAAGATATTTAACACATAATACATCTATCTCATTCTGATTCATTTGAATAACCTTTGTTTCCAAAATTTTAATATATCCTCACTTTTTAAAAATAATACTTCACAGGGATAAGTTTCTTTCTTCTTTTTCATAGATTCAAAAGTCTCACTATTAACAACCTCAACAGCACTACAACTATTTAAATCATAAATATCTGTTCTCTTGCCATTAGTAAACACAGCTTCACTTACAGCAATCTTATTATCTTTAAGTAACTCCCATAACACAAAGAACTTCGCCAACTCATGCTCTAACTTATTATGTACATTAATCTTTAAACAGTTTAAAGTTATATTAAAACTAGCATCCAACTTTTTTAATGAATCATATTGATTCTTATTTAATTGTTTCATTTTCTTATTCACAAAAACTCCTATTACAATATGGACATCCAGTTATTAGTTCTGTGCCAGTATCTCCTATTTGTTTATGACACCAACTACAAACACCATCCATTGAAACAAACATAGGTAAATTATTCTTTTCACAGTATTTTTTTTGTAGTATTAATTTCATTTGCTTTGTCACACTCCTTTAAATGTTTACAGTTCTTATTACCATAAAAAAAAGAAGGACAAGTACAAGTGCGGTTTATTATATCTACCCTATAAATCTCTGTTTCACCACACTCATAAATACCCTCACAAATTTTTTTGGGATTCATTTACTATCTTCACCATCTTCTCCCTGTATGAATTTGTAAATAGTTTTTGCAGTATCTTCTAATACCTCAAATTTGATAACACCAACCATAGCCAAATCTTTAGCATAACTCATAGCAACACTGCGATTAGTTCGTCTTTCTTTCGCATCCCAATTAGTAGGTTTAGATTCTTCTTTTATTTCTTTTGGAGGTATTTCTTTTTCTCTTTTTACTAATTCAATACTTGAATATTTGTTATCATCAGAAAATTTTACTATTATTTTCTTACCCATTATTTTTTTTACTTCATCCAACTCAGCCAATATATCTTTCTTACATTCAGAAGTAGGATTATACCAAACATCTTCATTACCTATCTTAATACCACCAAACTTGGATAACGCTTTTAATATACCTGTCTTATCTTCCATTTTAATCTATCTCCTTAAAATCATCAACATTGTTAAAATTAATAAACCTAGTAATAGGCTTATCTGAATCGCTTAACTTCTGTATCTTCTTAATAATTATAATATTCTTTTGAATAGAATCAAAAAAACCTGTCCTTATCCTGCCACTTGAAAAATTGAACTTATACTTTTTTCCTACCTTTAATATTTCTTTATTAAATATCATCTTTATAAACCCCTTATTTTATTAATCTCATTATGTACTTGCTCAATCTCACAGTTCATTGTTTCAATTATACCTGTGTTCCTGCGTTCTTCTTCAATCTTTGAAGATAAAATTACATACTCTAACTGGGAATCTGTTAATTTAATAAGCCAATCATCTATCTTAACCCATTTCATTCTCTCAATTACCTCTTTTTGTTAATGTTAATACAAAATCATGCCAGTTTAAGTTATCTTTAACTTTTTCTAAATCTGCATATTCCTTATCTTCAAATACTACGTTTAATGTTCTCATGTGTTATCACCTTTTATATAATAGATTGATTGAAAGATAGACATATATAAACCTTTCTAAGAAGTCGGAATTATAACAAAATGTGTCGGAATTATACCATAATATCAGTTAGAGTTTCTACCTTGGGCTTTTACCAATGCACCAAATGCTATAGCAAGTACAAAGAAAGCTATAACATATTTAGTACTAATCATAGGATCAGTAACAGTACAATTATATAACCTAAACACTAAACTTACTGCAAATGCACTAAAAGACCCAGCAGTTAAGGAAATAAACAAATCTTTCTTTTTAATATAAGACACTATAACCACTAATGAAATTACTACAATTAAAGTAGTCCAAATCATTAAATTAGAAGTTTCACTATTAATTGCACAAATAAATTGACCTTTATCTGCTCCCATTAATGCTATTGCGTTTGTTAATCCCATTTTATGCCAAATGCCCCAACCATGCTTCTATTATCTTCCAAATGAAAGTAAACGTTATTAAACCTAATACAATCCACCAGAACCAAGCGGGTAAATAGGTTAATGCTGTTTTTAATACATTAGTAGCAGATATAAATAAAGCACCACCAGTTTCTAAAAATTTAAGTGGAGCAGATATTGCACCCAAGTTATAATCACTACCACCTTCATCTTTTGCGGATGAATTTATCTTCTTATCACCTAAAATTTCTAAAAAATCTCTAGTATCATTTTTTAATTGACTAATATTACTTTGTAATTCTTTTTCATCAGTACTATAACTTATATCATGACCATCTAAAATTGGAGATAACCAAAACATCCCACCAAAGATTAAACCTGCAAATAAGACAAGAGCTACAATCATTGTATATAACTTTACTTCTGCCATTATTTGAACCTCGTTTCAACAAACCATGCCATAATACCACCTATTACGATTATACCCATGATTGAAAGTATTTTTGAATTGCCTGTTACCTTTATTACTTCGATATAAATGCTTAAAGCTAAAATCATAGTTATTGCTAAGACTTGTATAGCAGGTTCACTAGCAAATATCATTACAATAGCTATTAAAACTATAATTACAAATAAAATACCAAAATTACCCCAACTAGGAAATGAAGTATTACTAAATTCTAAATATTTTGTTTGCATTGGAGTTAAACTATCTCCTAAAATACCTTTAAACTCGAACACTCCCCTATATGTTTCACCACTTGAACCGTTTACATTTACCCTTAAAATTGCAGAAGTACCATTAGTACAATTTGAACCATATAAACTATTAACTGTATAAGGCTGTTGATATACTTTTACACAGTAATTGCTAGTACTATCTGCGACAGCTTCTAAACTGAAATAACCAGTAGTATTAGTTGAATTAACAGAAGCGAAAGTGTACTGGACATTTTCAACTTCAGCATATTCTTCTATAAAATTTGTGCCTATTAAACAATCAAATATAAACTTTTCATCACTATCTAAAATTGTATAACTGTTAGTATCAAAACATTTAACACCACTACTATATCCTGTGAACTTGTAATAAACTGTTTCTTTTACTAACCTTGCTAAAACTTGACCATTATAATTTGTAATAGGGGTAGCGATTAAATCGTAATTAGTACCATTCTGCCTATATATTCTAACTTCTACATCAGGTTTTGGATCATCAACTTCATTCCTTACTTCTAAGATTATATCTATTATACTTGTACTTGTTGCGTTTGCTAAATATATACTTAATACATGGTTTTGAGTTGTATTAGGTAATGTGTAATAAAGGATATTAGTATTAAAATTAGTACCATAAGAGGTTATTCTTGTTTCTGTATCAGGAAAATCTATTATCCCCACTATACCTGTAGGAGTAGCAGCAGTATAACTTTTTGAATATCCATTATCTTCATTTAATAAATCTATATTGATATTATCATCATCTATTATAACTAAAGTACTAGCATCATAAGCAGAAATAGTTAGCGTACCGTTATAATTCATTATTACATCTATTGTATTGCTTGTGTTGAAAGTAAAAGTGCTAACATTTATTAAACTGTCATTATGAAATGGATTACTAGCGTTCATACTAAAAGTGCCAGTGCTTATATAAAATATTTTACTACCTGTAGCTGTTGTTGAGTAATTAGTAGTTGAACTATCATTTATATGTATTATACTATTAAGAATCAAATTATTTGAAGCGTTCTCTCTAGCGTTTATTGTTACAATAGCTTGATAGAAAGAATTATTATAACTAGAATTTAAATCACAGATGTCTCCATTATAACTGTAATCATTCATGTACTCACTATTATTAATTGTTATATTTAAATCTCTACAAGATAAATTATAAGTTATATCATCAGTTGTAGTATTTAAAGTACCATTGAAATATACATTGAATGAAATATTACTAGAGTTCCAAATGTTATAAGCGTTAAAAGTTATACTGTTTCCTGTTAATATCTCAAAATTGAAATCTGTTTCTGCTGTATTCAAACCACCAAGAGATTTAGTCTTTAATTGAACTATCCCTAAATCTTTTTTTATATTATGTATATATTTAATCTCCTTGTTTTCTACGTCTATTGTATAATTCTTGAAAGTGCCATACATATCTTCCGCATCATACCAATAACAATTCCTTAAATCACTGTCAGGACAAATAACAACATGACCTTCATATTCTGATTCTATCTCATAAACTTCACCAGTGTATTCAACTGTATAAGAAACATCTGTATCAACTAATAATGGTTCATCTTTAAAATTAAAAATAGGGGAAATCCTGTCTTTTGTTTTCTCATAACTTATACTGTCCAATTTTAATTCATTATCAGAATCATACTTGATCTTAATAGCCCTATTAACTTCTATACTTTGTTCACCAAAACCTAAAAATAAGTTTTTAACTTTCACAGTTGCTTCAAAATCTGTATCTGTATGTGAATCGGCTACTGTTATAGTGCAATTATTTTGTCCAATAGTGGTGAACAAATGACTTAGATTTATGTCTTGAGAAGTACCAGTTAATGTAAGGTTCTGTACACTATACGCACCATTATTACAAGTTATATTATACCCAAATAAATCCCTATCATCAGCTAAATTGAAATCAATAGAAACATTAGTAATATTTAAATTAGTAGTTGAATTATCAGCTAAAGGATTACTTAATAAAATAACAGGTTTTGAAGTATCCCTATATAACCAGTATATCGTAGAATTATAATCTTGTGATATATCTTCTGCTGTAGCAAATATTGTATAATTTCCATCTGCGGTTATTGTGAAATTGTGTTCAGCATATAAAGTATCGTTTTCTGTATATGATTGATTATAAGCACCATCTTTATATAAATTTATTGTTATATTAGTATTGTAATTTAAATCGTTTGTTATATTATACTCGCCATATATCCAGTTTTCATTAGTATAATTACTTGTACTTGGTAACATATTTTCTACTGTGAAATTTATAGTGGATGTTGCTCTGTATAATGCTTTTATTTGGCTATCGTTTAATGCTTCATCATAAATACGTACATCAGCGATTGAACCATTAAAATGATGTGAACCACTTCCAGCTTCTCTAAACCCAAGATAAACGCTATCTGATGGGTCCCAATTAGCTATAAACAAAGTTGTGTCGTGATATTCTAACACTCCATTTATATAAGTATCTACATTAAAGGTATCATTAAAAACAACAACAACGTGATTCCATTCATTTACTGTTAATCCTGCGACTCCAGTTTGACCATAAGTTCCTCTAACTGAATATACATTACCACTTCCTATGTAAACAGAATATGCTCCTTTATTGTCCTCTCTTGAAGCCATTATATATCCTATACCTGTATCTAAAGGATAAACCCAAGCACTAATTGTGGTTATATTATTTTTCCACCATTCATCATGATTAGCTCCTAAGTTTATATAATCATCTACGCCATCAAATGAGATACTTTTATCATATTGAAATATAGGATTATCTATTTCTAATGTTGATTGTAATACCCCAGTTGTTAAATGGTTATTATCAAATATTGTTGAATCTGTTTCACCTACTTTTTCATTGAAATCATAATAAGCAACAATACCTTCAGGGTTTGCGACAGAGTTCGCATTCATTTCTTCTTGGATTTCTGTTTGAGTTAATGCTCTGTTCCAAATCTTTACTTCGTCTATTGAGCCGTTGAAGTAACCTGCCAAATCAGAACGAACCCCTATTGTTGTACCTGAAGAACTAGAAGGATCAGCTTGTGCTATAGCAATTTGTTCTATCCCATCAAGATACATTTTATAGATATTTAGATCATGATCCCAAGTTATACCTATACTATAAGAAGTATTTGCAACTAAAGCATCACTTGCTAATCTTCCTACATGAGCAACCCCATTATATAATGACGTTCTAACTCTATTATTTTCAACAGATATACTAAATCTATCACTAGAATTTAGGTACTGTGAAAATAAGTAATCATTAGAATTTAATATAGAAGTTTTAAATTGTAATTGTATTGAGAAATCCGAATATGGACTTATTTCTTCAATAGAAGATAATTCAATATAATCGCTAACACCATCAAACTCATAATTCCCACCAAACTTTGTATTATCATCAGTGTAAACGGTTGAACCACTACCTTCATTTAAAGGGAAATTTATTTCGTGATAATATCCTGTTGTGTTTATATTACCACTATTATATAAATTTAATACTTCTGTTGAATTTAAAGCAATGTCTAATATGATTACATCACTTATAGAACCATTGAATTCTATAGAACTTGTTGTTCTTTTTCCTATTTTTAAATCCTGAAGTGAATTATAAATTGAAGTAACTGTTGAAATCTCTGAATAACATAAATCACCATTTTTATAAAAACTTACATTACCTGCATTAAAAGTAACTTGAAACATTGCCCATTTATCATTTTCAGTAAATCCACAATTATTAGTAGTTTTTATATCATCATAGGTAATACCATCACCAGAAAGTGATAATCCTAATTCATTCGTATCTATAATATATAATCTATAACTTCTATAACCATCTGATGTTTTATATTTATCTATTAATCCAGATTTTTTAATATATTCACTTTGTTTTGAATATAAACTAAATGTAAAATTATCAGAAACATCAATATTATTATTATCAGATACTAGGACATAATCATCTACGCCATCAAACTCTAATGTTGTACCGTTCCAAGTTGCACCAGTTATTGCACCAGTTAAATTATAGTTGCTAGTTGCACCGTTATTAGTTCCATGATTGAAAGTTTTACCATACAAAGTTCCATTACTGATCTCATAATAATCTTTAATACCACCACTGTTATTAACCAAACCATAAAAATTACTATCATTAAATTGCCAACGAGAAGTACTATTTATTATTTCTCTTGTTTCTGTTTCATAACTTATACTTTCATTATTCCCTGTTGTTCCTTGATATCTATAAATATTAATATATACAGTTTCTAAACTTCCACAACTGGAATTAATTACCCATGAAGCAGTTGTACTTTTAGGTTGTATTATTGTTCCATCAGATGCACTACATCTAAACTCATATAAATAACCATCAGTATCACCATTATGTAAAATATCATTATCTATTATTCCGCCTGCCCCTGTTACTGTTAATGTTTCACCAGTTTTATTTGCATCATTTAAACTTGAACCTGATGGTGTACTTGGGTTTAAATCATAACTTAAACCAGCACCGCTATTATATAACTCTGTTACTTCTGATTGTGTTAATGTCTTAGACCAAATTCCTGCTTCGTCAATGTCTCCATTTAAATAAAAATCATTGTTTTCTCTTCTTCCATAAACTATGGCTGCACCTGCATTAATATCATTCCACCAAAACGCTGTATTAGATGCACCGCCTAAATATGATAATGCTTTGGTTGCTCCATTGATATATAATGTTTTAACAGCACCAGTCTCATTATAAGTAAACACTATATGATACCATGTATCTGTGGATGCTGTGAATGTTCCTGATGTATGAGCATTCCATTGTTGAGTGCCTTCTAAACAATATATTTGTATTGTATTACTTGCTCCTCTTAGAGTTATAATGAATTGACTTGCTGCTGCACCATAACTAAATACAGCATAATTACCATCAACCGCATCAAATTTAACCCATACAGAAACTGAACCAGAAGTATGACTTATTAATCCATCAGTTGTATCATACATATAATCATTAGCTATATAACTATAAGATGTGTTAAGTATTCCAGTAACTCCTGATGTCGCACCAGAGTTAGTTAAATCGTAAGTCCCTTTCTCATCTGTTGTTACTGCATCAAATGTATAATATGACACAACATCTGAAGCTGTAAATGCTAAAGCTAAAGGAAGCAGTAAAACACTAAAAATAGTTAATATTAAAAGTAATATCTTATTCATTAAGAACTCCGTAATATCTTTTTTATTTGTTCACCAATACGTTTCTTTGTACGTAATCGGATCTGTCGAATCTTTTTATATTGAGAAGGAGTAACCCGATAAATTTTACCAGTATATTTAATGAATTTACTTTTTCTATATGATTTTTTAGTTTTAGTAACCATTAGTTTACAATATTAGTTAAGTTATATATAAAACTTTTGTATAAATATTATATAATCCTATTCAGGTCGCCATTTCTGAAAATATATTACCAAGAAGATTATAACCAACTGAACAGCTATAAAAATGGAAGGATTGCTTAACATGAAATCTTTAACAGGAATAGTCGATACATACGGAGCTATGGTTGCATTTGCTTTAAAACTTTCCCATAAATCCTCTATCAGTAAACCTAAGAAGAAACATATAACTATTACAAAGAACACACCAATATACCACCAATTACTATATTTAACTCTACTGGCTAAGAAAGCACTCGTAAGTAATAAAATACCGTAAATAACTATAAACGCCTTATCATCCCATTGGTACTTATCTTCAAAACCTTGCATAGTGGTTTCGGTTGTAGTGGAAACAGTAGTAGTATTCCTTATACTTGAGAATAAAGTAGCAGTAAATATCTGTGCAAATGTTAATATGAAAGCTAATACTATTAAAATTATGAAAATGCTTAAAATAGCCATTACTATATTTGCTTGACTTTTTTTATTTTTCATTTCGAAAATTATCCTCAATAGCATAATCAATAGGATCTATCATCATTTCTACAAACCATATAAATAATAAGTACACTATCAAACTACCATTTATTATGGCTAATGTAATTAAAACATTACTTACACCAACATAACCCATATAATCAAACCAAGCCATGAACATTAAAGCTAGAACGTGCAATAATCCTATCCAAAATAAACCTTTCTTAGCGTTTGAATTATCTTCATCATATTTGTAAATACGTAAATTATTACTTAACCAGAATAAACCTACTATATAAATTATAATAAATATGAAAACACCTTGCATAATAGAACGTAACTCATTACCAGATTCAGTTACTTCAAAATTGTAAGTAAACACTTCATCACTACCATCAATGTCACCAATACCAGTAACAATATACTCACCAGTTAAAGAAGTATTACAAAACTCTGTATAATATAAACTGTCGTTCTTTGTAGCCAAAGTATTATCTAATACCCTAACATGGACAGGATTATAAACACCAGTGAAATTTATATAAGTACAACTAGCACATATTTGAGTTATATTAAAACATTCATCCTGCTTAACAGGTTGTAAAGATTCTTGAACAGAAAATACAATAGGTAAACATAATAATATTAATAATATGAATAGGATTTTCTTCATTTTTGTATTATATTTATTTTAATTAATAAGGTTATATATAAATTTTACTTAAAAAAAAGAAAATTAAACTAAAGGTTTAACTTCGGCTTCATCTTTTTCTGCTTCTTCCTTCGCTTTTATTAGACTTTTCTTTAAACTGAAAAAGTCTTTAGCAAATTTAAGTATAAAACCTTTCCCAAAAAATCCTAATGCCATTAATCCTACTAAAATAACTACGCCTGTTTCTACTATTCCCCACATTTTCTTGTACCTCGTTTATCTTTTGATAATAATATTCCTGTTTCCATACTAATAAATAATGGACAGAACATAAATAATTGTGAAATCACGTCTGGTGGTGTGATTGTTGCTGATATTGCTACTAATATAAAAATAATGAGTGGTCTTGATTTCTTTAACACATTTACATTAATTATATTTAATTTGTGTAGTGTAGGTATGATTAAAACAATCTGTAAGATTAACGCCATTGCTACTGAACTCATTAATATAAAATCTACAACACTTTGTAAACTCCATGTTGTTATATACTTCTGTCCATTTAATAATGTCAATAATGTTAATTTTGAAAATATTAATAATCCAAAACTAAATCCTATTACTGCTAATATACTCATATAAATAATATTATGTTTTATTTCTTTTTGTATATTATAATTTATTATAGGTTTACAAAATTGATATAATTGAAACAATAGGTATGGTATTATTATTGTTAATGCTGCTGCCACACTAAAATTGAGTTTTGTACTCATGTATTCAAAAGGTGTTAATGTAACTATTATATCACTAATACCTACAAAGTTTATTATACCATCTATTATAAACTCGCTTATGAAAAATAATAAAAAAAATATACCTATTAAAGGTATAAGTATTTTCCCAAGTCTATTTCGCAATTCCAGTAGGTGTTGGCTTACTGTCATGTTTGGTAATATCTTTATTGTTTCCATGTTCTTCTTTTGGTTTGGGTTCTTCTTTTACTGGTAATACTTTTTTAGATTGATTTTCTTCTTTTTGTTTTGTTACTATGTATTGTATTATACCCTGTTTTGCTATTAATTGTTCTTGTTCTTGTTTAAGCCTATTATTTAATTGTACTATTATATTGTTATGTTCATTAACTTGTTTTTTAAACATTTCTAATTCATCTTTTTGTTTTTCCATTTCATTTCACCTATCCTATTGTTATTCCACTTGCTACAATTCCACTCATTTCCATTTTAGATGCTGCTGCTGGAGTGTAATCAATTTCTATATAAAACTGTGTACATTCCATTGTTTTCTCCTATTTAGTTGTTATTTCTCTACTTCCAATAGTATCAATCTGATAATGTATTCCTGCAGTTGCTATCAAGGCATCTCCTGCGTAATCATCTCCTGTGGCATCTACTCTTGTAAGCGTAAACATAAATTGGTCACCAATTAAAAAATTAGTTCCTGTTATTACTGCAAAGTCTGTTCTTACTGTTTCATATTGTGTATCAAATATAGTATCTGGACTATCAATAGTTACTGCTGCATCAAGAGTAGCATTATCTCTCATAACAATATAGTTTAATCTCCATTGAACATTATCTACTGTTTCACCGCCTGTTGGTGCTGTAATTCCCTGCCAATGAATATGAAATACTAAGTCAGTTCCTTGTTTATAATCGTGCTGTAATTCAAATCCACCATGTACTAGCTCGTCTATTGCAAATCCATAAGTCTCTATTGTTGTATCCGCACCGTTTTCATCTACAAATGTGACAATATCTGGCTGTGATGAAGTTGGTCTTGTTAATAGATAACCTGCTATATTTATATCTCTATAAACGACCTCTGCTAATAATAGTGTTTTATTTGTCCCACAATCTATGGTTAAGTCTTGGTCTACTGTATCAATTCCATCATATATAAATACTTCTTTAAGTCTATGAGTAGCATCTCCACAGTCTATATCGTTATCAGTAGTCGGAGCGAGTTTACCATCTGTGAGGAATATCTGTTCTGTTCCACCTATATGTTGTCTTATTCCTGTAGTCGCTCCTACATCTATGTAGTTATCAGCGTTTGAATCAATATATTCGTTGCCGTCTGTCTGGGTGAATTTAATCTTATCTAATAACATAAGTTCTCCATCAATAGACATCTCTCCAGTTCCACAATCAACCCAAGTATTAGATAATTTACCAAACCAAAGCTTTCCCTCAGAATAATATTGAAGCCACATATCTTCCCATGAACTAAAAACTCCATTAGCACCAGGAGTGTAACCATCTATTGTTGCAGCACTTTGCCAAGTACCATAACCAAAAGCTGTATCCCAAACTCTATTTCCTGAATCATTTTGGAAAGAATTACCACCATTACGATTAACAATAGAATTTAACTTAGAATTTACA
>Ga0307928_10001954_pt1 | contig 15725 bp, 18 predicted proteins | sample AceLakmetagen232_FD_201815 | JGI IMG/M metagenome (GOLD analysis project Ga0307928, IMG submission 201815) | Saline water microbial communities from Ace Lake, Antarctica - #232 | ecosystem: Environmental > Aquatic > Non-marine Saline and Alkaline > Saline | place: Antarctica: Ace Lake... | reverse complement strand
TGCAAGTGATTTTTACAAAGCTAGAAAAGAAATAGCCGAGTGGATACTAGATAATAACTTTGAAAAATCAACAACAAAGTTTGAAGTATGGCTAAGAGAGCCTAGAAAAGATTGGCGAAAGGAAATAATAAACCCTTGAAAAAAACACCGTTGAAACAAGTTGGGAAACAAGGGCGGATGAATCATCGTGCCAATAAAAAAATAAAACAGATGTGGATAGAAAAAGATATAAGATTTTGCGAGGCTTGTGAAGTTCTAAACGGCCTAGGACATTTAGGTTGGCAATGCGGTCAAGCAAGTAGTAATGCTCACAGGCACGAGAGATTATGGTATCGCAGTCAACCAGAGAAGTTGCATAGCTTTAAGCAGGTTATAAGAGCCTGTCAAAAATCACACACTTTTATAGATCAAAATAGGGATATAAGGGAACGGGTTTTTATAAAGTTGAGGGGAGAAGAATGAAAGCTACATACACAGGATTAGATGGTGTGCTAAACTATACCACAGGAGAAGAGTACGAGCTAGTGGAAGAGAAAGACGACCTAGTTAGATGGGGCAATGTTTATAAGATTATATGCAGAAAGACCGGAGGCGGCGTAAATGTATATAGTTCAAAAAAAATGTTTGAGAAAGATTGGAAAATATGTTTATAGAATACATAGATAAAATACTGTTCGCACTTGTATCATTTGGTTTTGGTTATTTTTATGGTAAGTCTGGCGGCAAACTCATAGAAGAAAACATCAAAAAGCAAATTTCAAAAGCAATTAAAGGTAAAACTTATGGTGCAGTTATAAAACCTAGATCACAGCAAGAAATAAACAAAGAGCAAGAGGAGGACTTTTATGAGAAACTTTAACATTGAAAAGTGTGCCTACTGTGAGAAAGACATAGACACATCAAAGGCAGTAAAAGAAAAGAAACACGAATATGTAAGAACACTTAAAAATAATAATTTCTTTCATAAAAAATGTTGGGAGGAGTATAATGAGCATCTCAAATGACTTTACCGGATTTAGAAACTGTCTAGTGCATTGTCATAAATGTGCTAAAGATCATCCTAACAACAAAGAAGCTTATCGCTATTGGTCAAAGATACATTCAGCAGATGTTAAAATAAGAAAGTCACCTCTTACGAATAGACCCTCTCTTTATACGGGCTGCTCTCATTGTGGAGAGTTTGGAGCAAGGATAATGCAAATAGAGAAAAAAGAGAAGAAAAAAAACATCATAGATGAGGCGGTACTGAAGGAAAAGCGAGAAAAGAACCTAGAAAAGTATGCAAGAAAGTATGGGGAGAAAGCAGCAAAGACAGATTTCATACAACCAGAGCAAAGAGAAGAGTTCAAGGAGGCATTTGGACACGATGGTGATAAAATGAAGAAAGCATATACGGAGAGCGAGCTTGAGAGTATGGGGAGAAAAAAGCTAGTAGAGGAAAAGCAAATGGATAAACAGATAAACAGGCTAAACAGAGAGGGTAGGACAACAGAAGCAGCAGACCTAGAAGAAGAGCGGGACAAATTAAAACAAGACAATATTTCAAAAATAATACTATGAAATGTAGTGAGTGTAAAAAGAAAAACATAAAAGAAGACAAGTTATATAGACTAGAAGGACAAAGAGCAAGGGGCTATGTATGCAAAAAGTGCAGAAAAAAGGCTAATTACGAAGAAGTACTAAGTTATACAGAAAGGAAATATGGAAAAACTAAGACAAAAAGCAATAAAGTCTTTGCTTGAAGAAGGTATGCAAAAGCTAGTACGAACAGAACTTATGATTGAAATACTAGGCGAAATCAAACCAAAAGAAGAACAACAAGAACAAGTAAAACAAGCATTTGTACAACAACAAGCAAACAAAGACCAGCTAGAAAAAGAAATGAAAAGATTATCTGAAATGCTAGAGGAGAAGTAATGGAAACAAGAAAAGTAGCAGAGTTAAAACTGTGGGATAAAAACCCACGAAACATAAAAGAAAAGGACTTTGAGCGATTAAAAAAGCAGATAAAGGAGCTAGGGCAGTATAAACCACTGCTAATCACTCCCGATGGTACTGTACTAGGTGGGAATATGCGTCTACGAGCTTATAGAGATATGGACATCAAGGAGGCTTGGGTTAGCGTTGTTGACCCTAAGAATGAAGAAGAAGCCCTAAAATATGCTTTATCTGATAATGATAGAGCAGGTTACTATGATAATGATCTACTAGCAAATCTGTCAAGTGCTTACCCGGAGTTTAAATGGAAAAACTTCTCGGTAGACTTAAACCCACCTGCAAGTCTTGATGATCTTATAAACCCAGAGACAGAAGAGGATAGTGAGCTGATATGCAGTAGATGTGGTTGTGATGAGTTGGACTTCCTTGAATATAACCATATTGGAGGTGATGGTTTAGAGATATTATGTAGGGTATGTAACGCACATGAGTTTTTAGAAAGAAAAAACGGTAAGTCGGCAGAAAGGTTTGAAATAAAATGGAATTAAATTGCGATGTTATAAGGAAAAGATACGCAAAGTTTATAGGAGAGGAATCTGAATGGCAAAAGCAATCGATTTAGGCGGTAGACCAACCAAATATGGTGATGAGATAGTAACAAAACTAGAGAACATTTTTAAGGTGGGAGGTACTATAGAAGAAGCTACTAGCTATGCAGGGATATCAAAACCAACTTACTATAGGTGGTTGGAGGATAAAAGCGGTTTCATTACGAAAATGGAAGCAGCTCAACATTATGCTGATGTGGTAGCAAAAAACCTAGTTGTTGAAAGTATTACAAGGGATAAAAATATAGAAAATGCTAAGTGGTGGCTTGAGAAAAGACAATTTAGATACGAGGATAAGGGTACTACAGTCAATATTCAGGCAAATATAAAAAGTGTAGATCCCGGGGAAATGGAAGAGTTTATCAAATTTAGAGAGCAAAAGAGGAAAAAAGAGCTAAAAAGTGAAAAATAAACTTCCTTTAACAACAGTCAAAAGTGCGGTTGCTCCATCGCAGAGTACTAAATATGAATAATTTATCTTCAAATAATAAACATCTAAAAGAAAAAGTATGTGTTAAGTGCGGTAAAAAGTTTACAGGAACTGCTACAAGCAAGTACTGTTTAATGTGTAAGCCGGTATGAATAAAGCCAAGTACGAGAAGTTGCTAAGAGCAGCACAAGATAAGAATATCATTGAGTGGATATACCAGAATAATATTGTAAATGAAAGAGGCGATCCAATCGAGTTTCATGACCACTATTTTTTATATGATATTTACAATGATTGGACACCTGAGCAGGCAATACTAAAAGCAGCACAGGTAGGCTTTAGCACAGCAGCCATTCTAAAAACTCTCTATGCGGCTAAAGTTAAAGGGTTCAATGTTATCTACACACTACCAACAAGAGGGGATGTCCATCAGTTCGTACCAGAAAAGGTAAACCAAATAATATCAGCTAACCCTGTATTACAAGAGTGGGTGAAAGACAAAGATAGTGTACAGCAAAAGCAAATAGGAGATAGGTTTGTTTACTATAGGGGGACATTTACCGGTAAAGAAGCGTTAATGTTCAGTAGTGACCTAAATATCTACGATGAAGAAGACCGTTCAAACCCCGATGTTATTGACCAATATGCCTCGAGACTAGACTATTCAAAGTACAAAGGACAATGGCACTTCTCTAACCCGTCATTTCCAAAAGCAGGAACTCACAAGTATTGGGTAAAAAGCGATCAAAAGCATTGGTTTATTACCTGTGAGCATTGTAATCATCGACAGTACATGAGTTGGCCGGAGAGTGTTGATTATGACCGAGAGGTTTATATATGCAAAAAATGTGGTAGAGAGCTTTCAGATGAAACAAGAAGAGTCGGGGAATGGGTTAAAAAGTGGCAAGATAGAGAGGTAAGTGGTTATTGGATCAACCAAATGATGACACCTTGGAAGACAGCCAAAGAACTAATTGATCTTGAGGCTACAAAGAGCAGAGACTACTTTTATAATTTCGTATTAGGGCTGCCATACAAGGGTTCTGATGTAGTAGTAGACAAGGACTTGATACTAAGAAACATAGTAACAAGACCGTCAAGTATGGAAAATGTCTGTATCGGGGTTGATGTAGGGCTAACAAAGCATGTTGTGGTTGGTACACAATACGGAATAGCAAAGATGTTTACTACAAAGAAATGGGATGTAATTGAGAATATTAGAAATAAGTACGATGCAACTATGGTTATAGACGCACTACCGGACTTGACTCGCCCAAGAGAGCTAGTTCAAGAGTACAGGGGCAAGGTATTTATAAATTACTACAAGGAGGGAATGAAATCTAACAAGCCTATTGATTTTAAGAAAAAGGACAAATACGGAATAGTTGAAAGCGATAGAACAAGAATGATAGAGCTGGCTATTAGTAAGCTCTCAAAGGGAGAGATAATGTTTCATATGCGACCGGAGGAACTAGAAGAGTATATAGACCATTGGGAGAAGATGTACAGGGTAGAGCAAGAAGATAGAATGGGTAATCCTAAAGTAAGATGGGAAAGTGCTGATGATGATGACCATTGGTGCTTTGTTGGTAATACACAAATAAAGACCAGAGAAGGCGATAAGAATATAAAAGATGTGAAGGAAGGTGAGTTTGTTCTAACAAGAGACGGTTATAAGGAAGTTGAAAGAAGCTGGTTAACAAGGGAAAGTGCTAAAACAATTAAGCTGTTATTGTCTAATGGCTCTTACATACAAGCAACACCAGATCATAAAATATATGTGGATAATGAACTTAACCCATTGCATTCTACTGTATACGGTGGTAAAGTTACATCATGGAAGAAATTAAGTTTAACGGAATCAAGTTTAGAAGATACCCAGAATCAAAGACAAGGTCTGAAAGGGTTTATTACACACCAAATGGAACTCATAGGAAAAATGGGGTTGGTAGGTTACATCAAGAGATTTGGAAACATCATAATGGGGAGATACCTGAAGGACATGTTATACACCATAAAGACGGCAACTCTCTTAATAATGACCCCGAAAACCTTGAGTGTATCCCTATGTCAAAGCACAGGTCAGGACATATGGAAGAAAGATACAAAGATAAAGAGTATGTGGAAAAGAACAAAGCACACCTTGATAGAATTAGGGAAAAGTCTCATGAGTGGAGGAAAACAGAAGAGGGAAAGAAGTGGCACTCAGAACATGCTCATAATACCCTTGTCCTCAAAGAACCAAAAACCTTTATCTGCGTTGAATGTGACGGAGAGGGCGAAACTAGGTCTAGGAATGGTGGCAAGTTCTGTTCTAGCAAATGTCGTAGTCGTTGGCATGCAAGAAAGTGGCGAGAAAGACAGCGTCTACAATCTGACAGTTAAAGATAACCACGAATACTTTGCAAACAATATCCTAGTAGGCAATTGTCATGCAACAAGCTATTATTTAATTGCCGCTGAAAAGGCATCTATTGGTCAAGGTGCAACTATCAGGGAACCAACGAAAGGAAAATATGGCAGAGAAACATTCGAAGTCAAAGACGGACAGATCTCAGCAATCTCAAGGGAAGAGTTCGAAGGCAAACCAGACAGAGACTGGCGATATATCTGAAGAAACAATAATAAAAGAAATCATATTTATAAAAAAGAACTTGGACACTTACCTAAAGAACATAAGGTGCAAGGGCTGTAACGGCATTATTGCACAAGAAACAGCAGACGGTAAGGTAGTCATAAAATGTAGTAGTTGCAAGGAGTACAATATATTTACACCTAAAAGTAATTGACAGTTAGATATGATAGGTGATAGTATCAAATCAGAACAAAAGTTCATTTGAGACATTAAGTCCTCCGTAACAGGTGGGCTTTTTTTTATTTTAGAAAGGTTTTATGGCGATATTTAACTTTAGTAAACAAGAAGAGGTTACACAAGATAGGCCTCAAGAGGGAATAAGCGAAAAACTACCACTTTTATCGGTAGATACTCCCGATGGGGAGATAGTAGAGAGAATAGATAAGTTCATAAACGGTGGTATAAACCTTTATGAGAAAATGGCTAAAAAGAGCGAGATTAACCGCAAGTATTGGAAGGCAGAACAGCTAGACGGTAAAAAGATGCGGGACTATCAGGCTAAGATAGTTAATAATATTGTTTTTAGAGACTTAGAGACAATGCTACCTATTATTACCAAAAACACACCATCGCCTGACCTTAGATCTTCCAACAAAGAGTTTGACAGAGCAGTAGAGAAGATGATGGGCAATAGATGGGAAGTTATGGACAAGATGCTTGAGAAGAACAGACTAGCAGTAAGAGCATTATTTTTAGATTTACTAGGTGTCATTAAGTACAAATGGGATGCAGAGACAAATGATATTGATTACGAGTTTGTAAAAACAAGAAACATAATTGTAGACCCAAAGGCTTTTAGACCTGACCATGTATCTGGAGTTGTTGAATATATAGGCGGTCAGTCAATAAAGGATGTAGTTGAGATATACCCGGAGGCAAAGAAAGATTTATACAAAGAGTTTGGTATAAGCGGAGATGATGATTATAAGCTCGGTAATAAAATAACTTATATTGAATATTGGTCACCTGACATGGTGGTATGGAAGTATAAGGATATTATTTTAGATAAGAAAAAGAACCCTAACTGGGATTGGGAAGGCGAGGTAGTTGTTAATGAAATGGGAGAGGAAGTAGAGCAGTTTTACAACCTATGGAAGAAACCTAGAGTACCTTATCTGTTCCTACAAGCATTCACACTTGGAGAACATATGTACTCAAGCACTTCTTTGATTGAGCAGACAGTAGCTTTGCAAGATGCAGTTAATAAGAGAAAAAGACAAATATCAGACAATGCTGATGAGGCTAACGGTATATTGGTAGGAAGCGGAGATGTTATTGATAAAGAAGAGTTTGCAAAGATAGATAATGAGCCTAACCTTAAAATTTGGCTTCAAGAAGGTAGTGTAAGAGAGGGGCTTAATAGAATATCTGGTAACCCACTACAAGCTTATGTTTTTAATGATATGGTTCATAGTGAAACCGCAATAGATAATATCTGGGGCATTCATGCAATAACAAGAGGTGAGAGTCAAAATGGCCAAACTGCAACAGAAGCAGTACTACAACAAAAGCAAGACTATGGAAGAATAGATGACATTGTTAAGGCTTATGAGGATTTTAATGAGCAATATTATCAGTCCGTATTTCAAATGTTATTAATACATGGAGATGACGAGCAAGTTTACAGTTTCCTAGATGATGATGATCTAACCATTTCAAGAGAAGATATTATAATAGCCTACTCTACAACAAAGAAGAGAAAGCTAAATGAAGCAACAGGAGAAATGGAAGTTATAGAAAATAGTGGAGACTTTAGACCACCTGTAATTATGGTTAAACGCGGTTCTACCTTACCTGTAAATGATGTAGCAAGAAGAGCAGAAGCATTACAGCTACTAGGAGCAGGTAGAATATCAACAGTTGACTTATATGAGAAGTTAGGCTGGGCCAATGCAAGAGAAATGGCAATAAATGCGATACTAGAACAGGCAGCACCTCAAAGGTTATATCCTGAGCTACAGGAAGAGGGCGAGGGTGGAATATCAGAGGGAGCAGCAGAAGACTTTGCAAGATTTGTAGATGGTAGAGCAACACCTGCTAATAGAGAGGTTAAAAACCCAGAGACAGCAGGTAAGCACCTAGAATCGCACAGAAAACAGCTAAAGAGTGAAGAGTTTGCAAAAATGAGTGATGAACAAAAACAAGCATTTTTAGTCCATATTAGAAGCGAGACTGAAGTTGCAAAACAAATGATGCAACAGCTTGAAAGTAAGGAAGAGGGGAAGTAATTGCAAGAAATATGCGGTAATTATTGACACTCATCTTATATATATGCTAGATTGAATGTACTAAAAGGGCTTTAAGTCCATAGAGGTCATTGAACCCGCCGTAATTGGTGGGTTTTTTGTTTGTATATATTTCCGTCCGTACGCAAGTCCGGCGATACAGGGCGAAATTGGAAGGGAAATATGGCAGAAGAAACAAACACAGAAGAGGTTGTAGAGACCGAAGCTGTAGAAACTACAGAGGGAGACGCACCAGAGAGCGATATCTCGCAGAACGAAGAATCTGTAGGAAGCGAATCTGAGGGGGACATCCCAGATGTTCCTTATGACAGGTTCAAAGAGGTAATATCAGAGCGTAATTCTTTGAGGGATCAAGCCTCACAGCTTAATAATCAGATTACTAAGCTAAGGCAGACTCCGGGTAAAGAAGCTACTGAGAAAACCTTTGACGACGATTCATTAGATGCAGTCATCAGGGAACGAGCTGAAAATGGAAACCCTGTGACATACGAGGAGCTAGGTCAAATGTACTTTGATAAGTTCCAAAATATGCAACAGCAGATACAAAAAGAAGCTCAGCAAAAGGTTGATAAAGAGGTAAAGGCTTTATACGACAAAAATCTTATAAAGACTAAAGAGGATGAGAATGCGGTTCTATCCTTTGCTATTAAAAAAAGCGAGGAAATAGGACAAGAGATACCTTTGGAGGTAGCAGCTACTTGGATGAAAGATGCCAATGTTAGAAGCGAAGAACCTAAAGAGGTTTCTAAGAAGGTACAATCTTCTAGGAAATCTGACGGGGCTTCAAAACCTCAAAGGAACTATGCAAGAGATGTAAAGAGTAAAGACCTAGATGAAATAATAATGGATGCTAAGTCAGAACTTAGTAAATAATTAAAACAAGGACAAAATTATGGTATTCGATGAATATATACAGTCAGTAACACAAGATAAAATTGTGCCAAAAGTGGTTGACACTATACTTGACTCAAATGTTCTTGCTATGAAATTCCTTTCCAATGGTAAACCATGGAGCGGTGAGAAACTAAAATTTCCGATTAAATATCAGAAAAATAGTACATCACAAGGCTCTTTTGATGGTTTTGACACTTTTGATACTACTAAAGTAAACACAAGAGAGAGATTGGAATTCAGCCCAACAGGTTTCTACCAATCGGTAGTTCTATCTGGTATGGAAGTTGATGTAAATGCAACTGAAGCACAGGTACTTGACCTAATTAAGGTTGAAATGGAATCAGCACAGCAAGACATGATTGACTCAGTAGGAGCATTATTTTATGGCTCAGCATCAGGTAAAGAGTTTATAGGACTACAAGATATTGTAGATGACGGTGGCTCCGTTGCTACATACGGTGGGCTATCTAGAAGCACATACTCTGGCATACAAGCTACAGTAACCGCTTCCGGTGGAACATTAGATCTAGAGACTATGGGAACTCAATACGATGCAGCTAAAGTTGGCTCACAAAAACCAGACCTTGGTGTAACAACCGAGACAGTATGGTCACTTTATGAACAACTTGTACAACCAACTGTTGTAAATAATCAGCAAGGTTACAGACAAGTCACCAGAGATGGTATGGCACAGTCTGCTAACGCACTAGCTGGTGAAGTTGGTTTTGACGCATTATTCTTCAGAGGTATGCCTATTGTTGCAGACGACCAATGTACTTCAGGTTATCTATATATGTTAAATACAGATAGCATTGATTGGTACGGTTTGAAGAGTCACAAGTATGGAAACATATCACTTGGCTCAAGCAATATCGAGGGTGGACCTTACGAAGGTAAAGCACCAAAGAGCTATGGTTTCGCTTGGACAGGACTAAAAGAGCCTGTTAATCAGTACGCAGAAATTGGTCAGCTAATTCTAATGGGTAACCTCATTGGAAAAAGCCCAAGACTAAACTCTGTGCTAACTGGCGTAACTTCAGTTTAAGAGTATAGCCCCGGCGGAGGCTTTATTTCCGCCATAGTATTAAATTGTTTCGCCTTTAACTTGATTTAGTTCAAAGAGGGAGAAAAGGAAAAAGGAAACAAATGGCAGTAAAAATAGAAGACTATTTACCTGTTGTAAAGCACAACGGGCTAAACACAGCAAAGGATGTTTCTATTAGTGGAGCTACAACATTTAGCGGTAATGTAACATTCAGTGCAGGTATGAGTTTGAAGACAGAAGATTTGACAGCAACTTCAATCTTAGACGCTAGTGATAGTGGTAAAGTGTTGTTTTTGAATTCTGCAACAGAGTTTGCAACAACATTACCAGCACCAGCAGCAGGACTCAACTTCAAGTTTATTTGTAAAGCAGCACCTGTAAGTGCTTCTTATACAATTGTTACCGCAAGTAGTGCTAACATCATTATTGGTGGTATTAACGAATTAGAAGTTGATACAACTAATGACGGTCCTTACATTGCAGACGGAGACACAATCACATTTGCTGATGGTGTAGCTGTTGTAGGCGACTATGTAGAGTTAGCATCAGATGGAACAAGCTGGTATGTAAACGGACAAGCTAATGCCGACGGTGGTATTACTTTGACACAAGCAAGTTAGGCTATTGACGAAAAATAGGAGTAGCCTTAAAAAACCTAGACGAAAAATAGGTAGGTTTTTACTAAAAGTATTAAATTACTAATAAAGGAAACATAAATGGCACAGACACAAATAGGACACGAAGCATTAACAAGCAATAATTCTTCTGCGTTACATACGCCGGGAGAAATGATTGAAATTGTTGATTCAGAAGGTCTAAAAAGATATCAATATGTTGAATACGAAAGTGGCTCAGCACCTATAGTAGCAGCAGCCGATAACATTGCTTACTATTTAGATGGCACTGATTGGGACGGTTACACAGTAACTTCAGACCTTTCAGACACAAAAGCTAACTTAGTAGCAGGTGTTTTAATGGCAGCTATTACGGATGAGTACTACGGATGGGTACAAACATACGGATACTCAGAAGATGTCGCTACTAACGGAGACGATGACATTGCAGCAGGAGATGCAATAATCCCTGTAGCAGATGGTACAGTCGATTCAGTAGCAGCAGGAACAGCACCAACATATAAAGTTATAGGTTGGGCTGTAGCAAATGATGTCGATGCAGATGACACGGTGGCTACACACTTAACAATAATGTAGAAAGTATTAAAGTTTCGGGGGGTGACTACGGTCGCCCCTCAAACGAAAGGAAGTTATGAACTTTGAAGCAGTAGCTTTAACAAATATTACAGGAAGAGACTTCACAGGGCATTGGGACTCCAAGCCTTACACAATTAAAGCAGGAGAAACAAAGCACTATCCAGCCTTTCTAGCTAAACATTTGGCTAAACATTTGGCTAAAAGAGAGCTAGGGCGTAATTGGAGAAACAAAGACAAGTTTAACGCCTTTGTAGAAACAGCAATAACAGGCATTGACTTACCTGTAGATGAATCAGGGGAAGAAGATGAAGTTGCCGCTCAAATAGAAGAAATTGAGGAAAAAGTAAAATCAGTAGAAGAGGAAGTAGAACCCTTTGCTGAATTACATGGCGAACCCTCAATGGACTGGCTTAAAGAAGACCTACTAGAGTTTGCTGAGCAAAAAGAAATCACAGTACACGCAGGTCTTACAAAAGCAGAGATCTTAGAGCGATTAGAATAAAATAAAATAATTAGTTGGTTCACGAAACGACCATAACCCAATTGTTTGGGGTGGTTGTTTTATAAAATGAAAGGAATAAATGGCAATAGACAACAGCATACCAAGAGATAGAAACAGAGTACCAATGTTTGATAGCGATTGGGCAGTTATCGGAAAAAAGAGTATTACCTTTGCAGGTGGTACAGCCGATGCTATTGGAGATCATGATGGTACAGGCGATCCGTTTGATATCTTTACAGTTACCGGAAATGTAATTGCAAGAGTATGGGGAGTTTGTACAACTGACCTAGTAGGAGCTTCAGCAACCTTAGAAGTGGGGATAACAGGCGATACAGCAGCAGTTATAGCCCAAACCACAGGAACAGACATAGATACAGGAGATTTATGGTATGACGCAAGCCCTGACGCAGGTATTGAGGCTTCCTCGGTACTAACAGAGAATGTGATTGTTAATGGTGCAGATATTATCGGAACAGTAGGTACAGCCAATATCACAGCAGGAGTTATAGACTTTTACTGTGCTTGGTATCCACTAAGTTCAGATGGTCAGGTAGAGGCTGCTTAATGGGAATAGCGGAAATAGAAAAACTTGAAGCTAAAAAGCGAGAGCTAAAAAGAGAAGTAGAGAAGTTACAGTCTATTTCCAAGCAGCTATCTAAGGGGATACAGGAGAAGCAGTTTAACAGGCAGGAGTTAAAAGGAGAGTTAAAAGAGTTGAGTGAGGAAGGACAGAAGTTAGTAGAAGTAAGAGGCAATCTAAGAGAGCAGACAGAAGATATGAAGGAAAGTATTAAGAAAGCAGAGAAAAAGCATAAGAAAGTGTTTGGGGAGCAGATAATGGGTCTTGTCGAGGAGATTAGGAAGTTAGAAAAGGACATTAAAAATAAAAAGAGTAGTTTTGAAGATTTCAAAAAAGGTCTTGATAGAAAACAAAAACAACTACAAAGTCTTGAAGATGAGCTTCAAAATAAGCAGGAAGAGCTTGATGAAAAGGAAAATGAGCTAAAAGAGGACAAAGAGGAAGTAACTGAGCTGTCAAAAGCAGTGAAAGAATGGGAAATAAGCCTTGACAGTAAGGAGAGCGAGTTAGCAGACAATATGAATAGACTGCTAGAACTAGAAGAAAGGCTTGGTGATAGGGAAAACGGTTTTAGAGAGGAAGCAGAGAGGTTTTTATCAAGTGTTAAAAGCTGGAGAGCAAGGGTAGAGGACAAAAGAGCAGTAGTTGTAAGTGTCGGAAAGATTTTGAATAAAAGACAGGATGTATTAAAAATGATAGAAAATAATTTAGATGAAAAGAGGTTACAGCTTGAGGACAAGCGTATATCTCTTGATATGGCTTGGAAAGAGCTAGAAAGGATAAAATAAATGGCTTCATTAGAACGAGATGCAAATAGAGTACCTGTAGCAGGTGGTGTAACAGACGACGCAAATCTAACACCTACAGCTTTACGAGTAGACCCTACTACTAAAAGGCTAAAAGTTACATCTACTACTACAATAACAGGGGCTACAATAACAGATATAGAGGATGGGGCTGGTACTAGCATAATGGATGCAGTAAATAGTGCTATGCAGGTTAGTATAGTAGCGGGTACTTTAACTGTGGATGCTACAGGTAGTGGGGATGTACCTATTACCCTAGATGGAGAGAGTGTTATCGTAACGGCAACAGACCTTGATATAAGAGATTTAACAAGTGCTTCAGATTCTATACTTATGTATGGTTCTGATGATGGTGGTACTACCAAAAGAGTTATAAAGACTGATGCTGGTGGTGCTATTCAAGTTGATTTAGAGGCTGCAAATGTAACTGAAACTAATTCAGCAGATATTTTAACAGCAACACAAGGTGTACAGACAGCAGTTGAGGGTACTTTAGCAGTAGACTTAGGTCTTAATAATGATGTAACCCTTGCTGTGTTACCAGATACAGCAGCAGGAGACTTAGCAGCTATAAATAGTACTGTAAGTGGTTCCTTAGATGTATCAGGAGCTACCGTAACAGTCGATTCAACTAATTTAGACATAAGAGGACTAACTTCAGCAAGTGATAGCGTCACAGCAGAACACGGTATAACAAGTATGGGAGACGGTGTTAAAACCGTATCAACAGCAGGTACAGATGAAGCCTTACAAGGTTACACAGCTTGTAAAAAAGTAACAGTGCAAGCACAGACAGATAATACGGGCTTGATAGCAATAGGAGCATCAGGAGTTGATGCAACAGAAGCTACAGGAACAGGAATATTACTTGGAGCAGGAGATGCTTATGAGTTTGAGATAGACAACCTAGCAGATATTTATATTGACTCAACAGTCAATGGAGAAGGTGTCAGATACACCTACTTCAATTAAGGAGATAAATGGGAGTAGTAACTAGAGATGTAAAATCAATAAAAGCACAGGGTGAAGACGCAATTAAAGGTGATGCAGTTTTAATTGGAGGAACAAATGTAACTCTAGGACAGTCAGGTCAGGAAATAACTATAACTTCAACCGCTAGTGGTGGCGGTGATGGAACACTTACTTCAATTCAGGAGGGTGGTACACCTGTAGGAGGCGATGACATTGTAACCTTAAACTTTAATGGAGCAGATTTTAACTTAACAGAAAGTCCAGATACTTTAATAACAATAGATATAGAGGATAGTGGTATTGACCACGGTAATTTAACAGGGCTTTCAACAGGAGCAGATCATAGCTATATAGACCAAGATGTTACAAGCGGTTCTACACCAACTTTAACAGGGACAAATATAACAGGGCTGGTAACAACATCTTACGGGGACAATACAGTAACTTCAGCCAAACTAGAAGATGACCTTGAATTTGGAACATTTCCTTTAACACCAAGTGCTGCACCAGATGCAAACTACGAGGTAGCTAATAAGAAATATGTTGACGATAGTGCAGGTGGATCGGTAGCAACAGATGCTATTTGGGATGCTAAGGGAGACCTAGCAGTAGGTTCAGGAGCTGATACAGCAACTAAATTAACTGTAGGAACTGACGGTGACCATCTTGTAGCAGATAGTGGAGAAACAACGGGACTACTTTGGAAAGCAGAAACAGATGGTGGTAATAATGTTAAGTACGGAACAACAGCTTTGGATGCAATAACCACAGGTCTACAAAACACAGCAATAGGAGCTCATGCAGGATATGCTTTAACAACAGGGGATGGAAATACAGCAGTTGGTTATGGGGCTTTACATACTGAAACAAGTGGGAATGCGAATATTGGAATAGGTTATCAAGCACTATCAGTACAGGATGGGGCTAATTATAATATAGGAATTGGTGTTTCTTCAGGAGATGCTTTAACCACAGGGGAAAACAATATAGCAGTTGGTTATAATTCTTTAGGAGCTGAAACTACATCTAGTAATAATGTTTGCATAGGTACTGAGTCTTTAGCTACTTCAAACGGCGGGGCTGAAAACACAGCGGTTGGATATCAGTCAGGTACTGCGGTAACAACAGGAGATAATAATACTCTTGTTGGTAGTGGTTCTGGAAAGGCAGTTACTACTGGTGTAGGAAATATTACTTTAGGGTTTGAAGCTGGAGATAACATTACAACAGGAAACAACAATCTAGTTATAGGGCTTAGTTCAGATGTAGATACTGCCACAGCAGACTACCAACTAAACATAGGAGACTTAATTTACGGAAACCTAGACACTTCAGGCTGGCTAGGAATTAAAAACAACGATGAGTTCAGATTTTACGATGACGGAGCTAACTATGTAGGGTTTGAAGCTCCCGCTCTAACAGGAGACCAAATTTGGACACTACCAGATAGTGATGGGGCTGCTAGTGAGTTTTTACAAACAGATGGCTCGGGAACTCTAACTTGGGCATCAGCTAATCACATAGATACAACTCCCGACTCAGATGAAACAGCTAGTGGGATGACAGGGGCTTTTACAGCAAATGAAAATCAGGCTTTTGGAGATGTTTGTTATATAGATTCGGCAGGGGAAATGGCATTAGCCGATGCTGATGCGATAGCGACAGCTAAAGTTGTTGGTATGTGTGCAGATGACACCATAAGCGCAGATGCTTCAGGAAACTATCTTTTGCAAGGAATAGCAAGAGACGATACATGGACTTGGACAGTTGGTGGGTATGTTTACCTTTCAGCAACAGGAACAACGGCAAACACCTTAACTCAAACAGCACCTAGCGGAACAGACGATGCAGTAGTTAT
>Ga0307928_10001952_pt1 | contig 15736 bp, 14 predicted proteins | sample AceLakmetagen232_FD_201815 | JGI IMG/M metagenome (GOLD analysis project Ga0307928, IMG submission 201815) | Saline water microbial communities from Ace Lake, Antarctica - #232 | ecosystem: Environmental > Aquatic > Non-marine Saline and Alkaline > Saline | place: Antarctica: Ace Lake... | reverse complement strand
GGACGACCAAGAAGTGCCTGAGTACTTCATCGCTAAATCAAAGGACAGCAAGACAGTCCATTACGGCGAACTGACCAAGGGTTTGGAGATGGAGACCGGTCAACCCGTCGTCACGATGTACAAAGACCGCACGGCGTGGGTCAAGGCACTCGCGTTGCTGAAGATCACACCAGATATTGAAGATGTAAAATCGCTACAAAACGCGAAAACTATAGAGTGTAATAAATGATTAGAACCTAAAAGGATATAAGTATGCTGGCAACAGTCGAATTTTTCGAGGGGCTTAAAGCCTTCGTACCTGTACTTACGCCAATAGCATCGGTGGTAACAAGTGTCGTTGCTGTTACCCTTGTGGTTCTACGTAATAAAGACAAGAAAGCGAATACAGCGGTAACGACAAGGCTTGAAGATATCCATGACAAGCTTGATTGTATGCCTCGGATAGTTGATTGCTTGGAAACGATTTCCAGGAAATATCAGCTTAACGTCACGCATGAGCAGGCGGTCAATCTACTGGATATTACATACACGACGGCCAGGTTGAATATCAAATGCTGGGTATGCAGGTACATTTCTGCCGGGCATCCGGATTTCAATCAGGGCAAATGGAATATAGACAATCTAATGCGGGGTGAGTATTACGCGACAACGAATAGGTTAGGCCCCTTCTCTTACGAAGGACTGCCTATGGACCAGTTGATTCTGAAAAGCGAGTTTGACTGGTTTCGGAACGAATTAAAAGATGTTATCCATAAGTACGATCACACGGTTGATGCGTCTGAGCGCGTGTCATCAGAGATCGAGCGTATGGTAATACGATCGAAACAACGCATGAGCAAAGAGGTAGTCCATGATGACTAAAATAATCTGGGTGAAAGGCGGGTTGGTCGGTAATGACAGGTTAGCCGCAGCGATCGAAAACGTTCCTTCAAAGAAATGCCTAATTGTAAAAGTTGAATCCGTTCAGGAAGCTATTTGTGAACTATTTGAAGGTGAAGGTGAAGTCGCTCTGATCATTTGTGATCGTGTCTTGGACATGAGTATGCCTCAACAAGAGCTTTACGCTATTGCGCGCGACAAGAAGATTCCATACCTGCTTGCAGGGGAAACAGCGCTTTATAAGTCAGCCAAGAAAACAATTTCGCAGAACACAGCCCTTTACGAGACACAGCGGTTTAGACGTTGTACGGTGTCGATCATTAGTCAGCTTCTCGCTCAATTACCAATAAAAGAACTTCGTGACCCGGATATGTGCGGTGTGGTCCCGGTTTTTGGGGAGCATGCGGGGTAGCCTTATGAGTAGTCCATATAGAATACTGGTGATAGCTGGTGGAGGCGTATTCGGTGCTATCCCTGCGACGCTGCTTGCCAACTACTTCAGGGAAAGCAGCCTGGTTGATAAGTTCGACTGTTTTGCGGGAACATCGGTCGGTGGTATTTTAGCCATGTGCTACGCAAGCGGTATGAATGCCCAGGATGTACTTCATGACTTTAAGACATTGTCGAAACGAGCGTTTCCACGCATGCCTTGGTGGTGGCGGCTCAATCCATTGCGCACAAGGTACAGCGCCGACGGTTTGGAAGAAGTCTTGCAGGAGATGCTTCCAATGCAGCTCGGGGATTTGAAGAAACCGGTCATCATCCCATCAATCGATTTCGAGCAGACGAAGCCGAAAGTCTTTGATACGCTGATCAAGGATGAAGACGCAGAGATGCTGGCATGGCAAGTAGGGCGTGCGACAAGTGCGGCTCCGACTTACTTTCCGCCGTTTAAGCAGTATATTGATGGAGGCCTGATGGCCAATCTGCCGGTAATCGAAGCAGCAACAGCTGTCAAACATAAGCTTGGTGTGTCGTACAAGGACATGGAATTGCTGGTACTAGGTACTGGTCAGATCCCACGAACAAATCGGGACATGCGTAAAGTACGCCACTGGTCCAGATTACACTGGGTATTCCCGTTGATTCATTTCATAGCCAGGGCCAATGAGCTGCGATCAATTTTCGACGCCAAACAGATTGGCCTTGGTAAGTACGCGTTCTTCAACCCGGTGTCCCTCGAGGCGGACTGGGAGATAGACCGGGTCGATCTAGTGCCTATAGTCGAGTCAATGACAGATGGTTACAAGAAACTGTTTGCAGCGAAGTGTAATGCATTCTTTAAGAAGTAAATTTGGTGTCCAGGGTAAGCTCGTACCTGCCCTTGCTGCCGGCTGCGGGGTTACCCGCAGCCTCTTATTTAGGAGAAGTCATGCCTGTACCTGAATTATGTCTCGGACAAAGTGATACACCTGGCGGTGGTGGTGTGGGAAGCGGTGGCACATCTAGCCCCGGCCAGGCAAATACAGGTGGTAGTAGTGATACCGGTTATCCGGTTTTCTCTCTTGTCACCGATATGAAGAAGACGTATGACATTCAGTTGTACGACACATTGATTGGTGAGAACGCAACCGATCTGGAAGCGCTTGGTGCCACGTCCATGAAATTCGTGGCTAAAGAGATGCTGCATCATACAGCCAAGTACATCGAAAAAGCTGTTAGTTTTAAGACTTCCCCTGGCACCGATGGTATTGTTACTCTCACACTCAAACCGGCAGATACCCCTTATGCAGGTATGTGGTATGCCGCTATCGTGGCTTTCGATGCTTCGGGCGACGTGATTGCCGAGTGGCCGATGTGGTTAGAGGTGCGCAAGAGCCTGTTGCAGTCGCTTTCCTACAACACCCCGATTAATATCGGTGAAATCAGGCTTGTATTGCGCGACACTGTTCCGGAAGCGAATAATCTGTTACTGCAGTTCGAGTACAGCGATACTGAGATTGCCTTTTGTATCATGCGGCCAGTAGAGGAGTGGAATGAGATGCTACCTCCAGTTAAGACGTTTACTGGCGCTACATTCCCGTATCGTGAGAACTGGCGTAAAGCCGCGGCTGGTTATTTAATGCGAACAGCTTCTCGTAAGTATTTGCGTGATGACCTGGAGTACAGTGCAGGTGGTTTATCTATCAATGATAACCGTAAGTGGGATGCCTACGGAAAGCTTGGACAAGTTCTTATTGACGAGTGGCAAACTTGGGCAAAGCAGGAGAAGGTGCGGCTTAACTCCCAAGCATGCTACGGTAACATAGGTAGCGCTGCATTCGGTAGCCGGAGAGTATATTGAACTTCGAATGGACATACGTCACAACTAATCTTCAGATGCAGAAGATCATTCGCTGGACGATGCGGCCTAGTTTTAAGTCTTCTGCTCCGATAGACTTCTATGTTGATAAGGCGCGGAGTGGCGGTGAGTGGGAAGAAGTCGCAGGGCCCTTAGAGGATGAGTGCACGTTTATCGACACGACCCGTTGGAACTGGAACAAGGACTTGAATACCTTCTACCGCATTCGCTACGATAAGGGTACAGAAGACTGGGAATATTCTATTCCAGTCAGGGCCATAGGATCCTGGGAAAGAAAGGATTTTGCGGTGGCTAAGGAGATTGCTAGAAAGGAGCTACTGAGCTATCAGCTTTTAGGTCTTCCCGGGGTTCTGCTTAAGCGTAGAGAATGGGGTACACCTTGTCATTGCGTTGATTTTGACACAGGCGAGCCACAGGACAGCCAATGCACAGAGTGTTTTGGAACAGGAATCAGTAAAGGCTATTACGCACCTATCACATTGACTGTGAACCCGCAGCAGCTCAGCCACAGTATGACAAGGACTGATAGGGGTTTAGCTGATGATAATAAGCGTATGGTTCGGTGTGTAGCCTACCCGACGCTTATCAAAGAGAATGATTTATGGCTTGACTCTAGTAACGGTACTCGCTGGGTAATTCGTGGTGCTACAACTGCCACGGAGTTAAAAGGTGTTCCACTTATTTACGAGTTGGCGCTTAATAAGGTTCCGATGACGGATGTGATCTACAAAGATCCAGAGGGTATCAATAAATCCATCGAGGTTCCTGTTGTACAGACTACCGGAACAGAGCATACTTGGACCGATGATTTGTGTGAGGATGAGTATTAATGGCAATTCTACCTGAACCGGTTTGGACCAGCGCACAGGATGTGGCATGTGAACTTGAGCCTTCGTCGATTAGTAGTACGGATACGCGCCCGAGCATTATAACAGGCGCTCTACTAAAGATTTTACAAAGTCACTTCAGTCGCGCAGGTAATATCCACAATGAGCAACTACGGCAAGCAATATGGCGTCCGGAAACGGCCGATGAGGATGAGCAAAGTCAAATGCACATAGAACCGTGGCGTGCATACGATGCTACCCATTTACAGCAGCGCCCGGCACTGTACGTTAGCCGGGGCCCCGTCGGAACGCAGCGGATAGCCTTAAGGGATCGAGCTTTGACGAAGCAGAGCACCAGGACCGGAAATGTAGATGGCGTGGACTACATGAAGCTCATCGTGGCTAAGCATCAGATTATCTGCTGCAGTGCCAAGAGCGATATGGCTGCTGATAAGTTGGCGGAAGAAGCGTTTTACATGCTCACGGAGTATGGCCCGGCTATTCAGCGTGACTTTAAGCTTGGCGGCTTCCACGTCGTAGCAATAACACAGAGTCAAAAGATAGAGGACGATCACGAAAATTATATGGTTGGAGTTCAGATTGTCTGGACGAATGCCCACGGGTGGAAATTGAAACCGATAGCACCTATATTAAAAGGTATAGGCTTTGTCGCAACTTAAAACACACAGGAGACACCTGGCATGACCTACAAACCTCCCGCATTAAGCATTGAGCAGGAGCTCGTGTCCGTCCCGGCCGCGAATTCTTTGCCGCTGCATGCCTGTATTCTTGCCCCCCGCTACGGGCTACATCGTTTTGCGGTGACGGCGGAACAGGCACTGCTTGGAGACTACGATGCTGTTAACGGAAATTCGTACACCGAATGGCCTGACGTAGTTGTTGATTCTATAGTGGACGTCAGTTCCGCTATTCTGAAAATTAAAGATGCTATTCTTCAGTATTTTAACGGTACGGTTGGTAGCGCTACTGCCACCGATGGACTGACAGTCGATGGCGGGAATCGAATACGCTTCCCGGCGGCTGTGTTCAAGACAGGTAACGGTACTGATCGTAGCACTGTTTTTGGTACACGCGATGTTAAGATCGGCGATGCCATCAAAGTGGTCTTCGGCGCTACAACTGTTGAAAGTTTCGTCAGTGGTATTGTGGCCGATGTCGACGATGCAGTAGTTGCTACGCCAGCAACCGCTGATGCAAACAACGCTGATGATGAAATTTTGGTAGAAACAGTGGATGTCACTGACTTGACTGGAGACGCCGGTGTTTCTGGTGCAGCCAGTGCAGCTGCTTTCAAAGGGCTTAAATACGGGTACCCGTCAGAGCAGTATATTCTGACGGTCGTCACCCCGGGTGAAGATACTCAATCGGAGTCCAGTGAAAGCTCGGAGTCTAGTAGCAGTAACTCGGAGTCCAGTGATAGTTCCTTGTCTAGTGAAAGTTCCTTGTCCAGCAATTCACAGTCCAGCGACAGCTCGGAGTCTAGTAGCAGTGACAGTAGTAGCTCGGAGTCCAGCAGCAGCAGCAGCAGTAGCTCGGAGTCCAGCAGCAGCAGCTCGTCGTCCAGCAGCAGCTCGTCGTCCAGCAGCAGTAGCTCGGACGCGGATGATGAGGGGTCGTTAGGTGGTACCATCTTCAGTGTGGCCGCTGTTAATGGTAATGATGACGGAACATATGTCGCCGGACTCAGTGGTGTTGCGGTAGCTCTCGGAGCACAGGGTGCAACTCTAGCACTTACCTACGATGGCAGTGAAGATATCCGGGTTGGTGATACGATCACCGTTGATGTCGCACTTGCCTACGCTGCTCCGACACTTGAAGCAGCTGGTACTTACATCGGCACGGTTGATACTTCCTATATCGTTGAAGTCGTGGTTGGCGGTGAAGTTGGTGTTGACAGTGGCATCCAGATCAAGGCAACAACCCTTAGTGGTAGTGATGCCATGGTGGCTACGGCCGTCAGTGCCGATCTGTACAATGTGGTCGGAACGCAAGGACTAACGATTAATTTCGTTACCAATGAGCAACTGGTTACTGGTGATAAGTATCTTGTTTCCGTCAATACTGCGGGTGCTGGTGCGTATCGAACCCTGGTATTACGCGATAAGCTCGTCGGTGCAGTAACAACCGATTCACTCACGGTTACTTTGAGCTTGATTGATACGATCACACTGGACGTGACCTACTGGTCAGTTACGGCAACTTCGATTATTGTTTCGGCCGCAGCAGCCTACACCGGAACATATCTGGGTACTTCCACGGTACATGCGATCCTTGATGGTGAGCTGTACATGGATTATCGTGAACTGCTTACCACAGGTGCGAATGTCCTTCAAGGCCTTGACAATGTCCTCGATGTTGAAGACACGCTCGGCCCCGCAGTTGCGGACAACCCACTCAGTTTCATGGTTAAAGCTGCGCTCACACCGGCTGATGGAACCACGGTTTACTACATTCAGTTGGCAACCGACGACTTGGCAGGCTATACAGCAGCTGCTGAGATTCAGGACTTTCGCCTTGAGCCGTATAGCCTTGTGCCTTATAGCACGAACCAGACGATCTGTGATATGCTGCAGGTCAGTGTGGTGCTGGCGAGCTCCAAAGACCGCGCGCTATACCGACAATTGATCCGTGGTGTTGACATCCCGGTTTATAACTCGTTCTATATCGCAGATGCTTTGAGCGCTGATTTGCTCGCCACGTTGACTGGGACTGCATTGGTTTGTGACAACGCGACGTTTGTCGCGAATGGTGTCCGTGCTGGTGACAAGATCAAGATTAACTACCAGCCCGACAACAAGGGTGGCACTGTTTACGACACCTACGTTGTCGACACTGTTTTGTCAGACACCGAGATCACAACGACACTGGCCCCAAGCGTAGATCTTACCGTCGCAATCAAGATGGAAGTCTGGCGCACGAGTACCGCATCCGAGTATGCTGCAGCACTCGCCGCGGTTGGCGTGACTCATGATAGCAGACGTGTTTGCTGCCTCTGGAGTGACCAGCTCGCGTTCGGTGGAGAGTCTGATGTCTCGAAGGCCATTTTGGCCTCGTACATTGCCGGGCTACGCAGTGCGGTTGCGCCGCATCAACCACTCAGCAACTACGAGCTGTCTAACCTGGATATTACTATTACGATTCCACTGGGCTCGACGCAGCTCAATGCGATCGCTACAGGTGGTATTTGGATCGTTATGGAGGATGAATCCGGCGTAACCTTCTCACGGCACCAGCTTACGACTGATATGCAGGACGTAAGACACCGTGAGCAAAGTGTCACCACAAACGGTGATGCAATCGTCCGGGACTTCCGGGATAAAGTGCAAGACCTATACGGCAGGGGTAATGTATCAGATGAGATGCTGGAGCTTATCAGGACTCGACTATATTCGGTGAAGAGCCAGATCACAGCTCGAAGCTTCCCGCCGCAGATCGGTCCGCAATTGCAGGACATGACAATTGAGAAGCTCTACAAGGACCCGGTAAATAAGGATCATATCTGGTGCGAATGTAACCTGGATCTTCCGGGACCCCTCAACAATCTGAACATCAAATTCCGCATCTTCTAAGGAGGTATTAAATGTCAACTGACATTTTTAAGAGCGATGCAAAAATCGCGGGGGCATGGCATCTCGATGAAGCTGTCTTGTCCGTCGAAGGCGCCGATGATCTCGTTGCTATCGGGTTTCAGCTACAGTATGGCCGACAGGTCACGCCGTATCGCCCGTTGAATACTAAGGGCACATATCTAATCGGCGGACGTGGTAGTGGTAGCGTGTCCCTAACCGCCCTCGTCGGGCCGAATGCCGCTATCAAGAACTTCCTCAACCAGTACTCGGATATATGCCGGGCAGCTGAAAACGTCATGACGATTAAGCCAGGTGGAGTTGAGGACTGTACTGGTGACGGTGCTACCCCGATCACGTTCCTCGCAGCTGGCTGCGTGCTGACCAATTTGCAGGTCAGTGTAACGTCGATCGGTGAGCTGTCCGTCGTGACGACGGGTATGAACATGCTGATTAACGGGCTCGAAATCAAGTAGATACCAAATGGAATCAGTTTCTGTCAAGTCCCTGGATACATTCGGGGACATGCTCAAGACTACTGAAGGCCTCAACTTGGAGATTATCCAGGGCGAGGTCTTCATGGTATATCCCGGTCTCGGTGTGTACCTTGTTCTCCCTAAGCACGGTGATGCAACCGCGTCACTCGTTGTATGCTGTAGCATGCAGGGGAGTATAGGTCGTAGTGGGGTCCAGGGTGGAGATACTTACGAAGCTGGGGATGATATACTTGTCGCCAGGCAAAGGGACGTCGCCAGTATATCGTTGAACGGTAAGGTGCTGAGTGATGTAGGGTACATACTGTGTGCCGCTCCACCTGATTTCATGGCTACAGCACAAGGACACCCTGGGGCCAATATTCATGGAGAGACCCTTGATTATTTCAGCCAAACAGTAACTGAGGCGTTTGCGAACACCAAACAGCTTGCTAATACGATGCGGGATATCAGCTATGGTATGCCGAATGATGTGTTCGCAGGCGACTTCGTTAAGTATGGGCCATTATTCACGTTCTTCAGTGTATGTGCCACTAAGACCACGATTGGGGCAAGCCCTATGGCCATGGTTGAGGCATTTGCGTTCCACGACAAGGTGCGGATCACCGCAAGATCGTTCGAGGAGCGGGGTACAAGCGTGGAGTCTGGTCGTGAGCCTGATGCGAATGCTATGTATTACTATAAGCGCCTGGCTTTCCGTGAACGGGAGGGCTTCGGAGCTGTCGGAAGTGTAGCGCCATTTATGTACGATGATGCCGGCGATATCGAGCAGGCAGATGAGGCCCAGCTGGGCGTATTCCGACACACAGGGATAATTGGTGAAATGGGTGATGGTGAGATCGATGCGTTACTAGCCCCGGTCGAGGAAGACGAGATTCACACTACTGACGGTAAACCACCTGTTGGTAAAGTAAGTGTTCGCAAGACCTACGACGGCCGACACGAGACGAGGGCTGTAGGTGGTATTGATCATGTGAAGTCGTTGTTTATCCCGGTTCCAGAGCAAACGAAGCCACTTGATGCAGATGCCAGTGACGAGACAAGTCCAGAGAAGCCTTATGATGAAGAGAACCGCAGTGATCTTGGTGATGGTGGGTTCGCACCATTCGCCGCCACACTAGAGGCTGATGAGTTTGATCAAGACACTGAGAAGTTCCGTAACATGCGGATACCTAAGCGGTCAGAGTATTTTCGGGTTATGTCCCGGGATGGCCTTAAAGAGCAGTATCCGGAATTAGATGTAGATACAGCGCCACGCGAAATGGAAGCGCTTGATAAAGGTGACCCATTCTACGACGAGCCGCCACACGTAGATGATATAGATCCAGTAACAGAGCTCACCAGGCGGCTGTATGCTTTGGAGTCGATCATACGACAGCAGCCTGATGGCAGCATTATTATCAGCGATGGTCACGGCAGCGAGATCCTTATGCATCGCGGCAGGATCTCGATCAGTCCAGCAGCCGATTTAGAGTTGCGTCCTGGGCGTGATTGTATCGAGCTTGTACCTAGACGCAAGGTGATCAATGCCGGCGAAGAACTACAGCTCGTATCCAACGAAGGCAAGATTCGTATCAAGGCAGAGACCGACATCGACGTACTTGCCGGCAATGGGGGTACAGGACGAGTGCTCGTAGAAAATAGGGCTGTCGCTGGTGTCGAGGAAGACCCGGGTGGCGTAGTGATACGGTCTGCGGCTGATTTTCGTATGCTAGGTGCTAACGTTTATTTGGGTATAATCCCACCGAAAACAGATGCAGCCAGTACAAGTATGTCTGGGCTTTCCAGAGATGTAGGCGGTAGCGTTATCATTGATTCACGTGGTGGATCTATTGGGCTACATGGAAATCGGATGTATGGCCGATTTGACAGTGGTGTGTCGTTGAGTAGTGGTAATGCGCTTATGAGTGCAGCAAGCGGGATATTTACAGTCATAGCGAACGCCACACAATTTGCTACGGGCCCGTTTACAATTGGGCGCCTTGAAGAAGGTAGTGTGTCCCAAGTAGTACTGGATGAACATGGTGTTAGTGAGGAAACCATCGAGTCTGCTGCTTTCAGCTATTTGAAGATCGCTGGTAGTATAGCAGCTGATGGCGCTGTACTCAGTGGGATACTTGCTGCTGCCTCGGTCAGTGCATCATCCGGTGCATTTGGTAATGCGAGTTTATCCAGTGGTATGTATTCCGAAGGACTTGAACCACCTGAGGTGAATGTAGAGCCATTCAGCGCCGAGTATCTCGGAATCATGAGTGAGGCTTATGGGGATTCTGTTCCCGACGATCTCACTGATGAGAAGATACTTGAACCTTGGTTTGAGTATGATAAACCAGAAGATGTCGATCAGACTAAGTTCCTTATGTACGAGATGCGCTGGCAAGCCATGCTAGGTGCAGGAGGAGCAAGTATTATGTGGGATCCAAAAGCAGTCAAAAGTAGCGATGACGAGGATACTTACGCATATCCAGGTTATGGTACGGATGGTGATGTTCTACAGGATTCAAAGTTTGCCAAAAAACCTATGGACGAGTATATTGTTAATAAGTGACCATAACACAAAAGCACAAAGGTACAGAGGTACAGTCATGGCAGAACCGGAAACAGAAGTTGTTAAGATGGGGCAGAACATGGACCCTGTTGATCGTGCGTGTCTTAAAAAGACCCTTGAGGCGGTAAAGGAAGCTACCGAGGGTGACCCGGAAGAAGACCCGGAAGAAGACCCGGCGGACGAGGAACAGGAAAAGAAGCCGTGTCCGCACTGTGGCTATGTAGAAGGTAAGCAGACGCCATCTCGCGAAGACATGGAAGAGTACATGCGGTCCATCCTGGGTGGACGGCGATTCAGGAAGAAGTACGAGCTTATGAAGGGTCAGGTCGAAGTTTGCTTCCAGACTGTCGACACACTTGAAAGCGAACGCATGAATACCGTTATCACTAAGCTGGCGGTTGTAGAGGACCCCATTGTCTTCCGGGCCCACCTGACTAAGCTGCAACTAGTCTACTTGCTTGCGACTTTCAAGATTGGTGAAAATGTTGCTGAGTTAAAGGTTTCTGATATCACGGATACTGACGGGATTTCAGAGGAGTTTTTGAAGCGGTTTGGTAAGCTTGATGAGAGTGTGGTCGGTATGTTTGTTCAGGCACTCAACCTGTTCATAGAGTTAAAGAGTCTGCTGGTTAACGAGTGTTTTGACAAAACTTTTTACAAGGGCGCTGGGCCGTTCTAGCCACAAGGGCTGCACGCACCGGTGCCCTGGATTACAGGATCATAACCAGAGACGATACGGATAGTCTATGTAAAGAGCATTTCATTATGCTTGATATAGAGCGGGAGTTATTGTCGGACGCTTTTGTCGCATTTGATATGGTGTATATGAAGCAGATGCCTATGTTCGCTAAAATCTATGCGGACACGAAGCTCCCGTGGCTGTCCAGTGTCGGAGCTGATAGCGCCAAGAAGAAAGAGAAAGGCGTTATTGGGCAAATGCTTAATCTGTATAAGAAGCGGGAGCGAAAGAAGGAATAGCCGATGGCAGAACCGAAATACTTCGACGAACAGGGCGGTGCTGTTAACCCGATAGGGAGCATGCTCCCGCCGGGTCTCGGTGGTATACTTAACCAGTTTGATATGAATCCGGATAAGATGCTGCTGAATCGGGTTATGGGCAACCCGTTTGCCTATCAGCAGGCGCACATGGGTGGTCGTGGAACGTCTGCAGCCGATATTTTGATGGCCCAGCAGCAGAAGGAGTATTTCAAGTACAACAACGACGCGCAGGAGCAGCATAAGAGAGACATCCTTAGGGGCGGGTTCGGTATTGCTGGCTTCGGTGACAGCTCTATGCGGAAAGCTGAGAACGCAATGAGCGTTTTCAACCCGGTAGGTATGGCAGCATCACTTGCCATGCTGTCCTACGGTGATGCCGGGGCCAACCGTGCACTGACACGCGGGTTCCAGGGAATGAATATGTATGCTCCCGGGATCAGGACCGGTCCAAGCGACATAACGTCCAAGGCTGATCAGGCGTTGATGAATGGTTTTGCTACTCAGATGAAAAGTGACTTCTATGCGAACCCGAACCAGTACGGTGGAAACAATTTGCAGGGTGCGGGTGAAGTTTTTCAACAGCTGAGTCAACGTAGTGTTCTAGGCCAAGGTGATATAAGCCCAGGTAAGATTAAGGCCACGTCGAAGAAAGTCCAGGAGATGAGCCAGGCGGTGGGTGCCATGCAGGACCTGTTCGGTGGCACGATCCCAGAGATCTTCGACAAGATGGATGCCATCTTCGGTGGAAACGCTGGAGCCATGGGTGGGCAAGCACTACAGAACCGCGTACTCCGCCTCAAACAGACCAGCCAGATCACCGGGCAGTCCTTACAAGCTACCGCCCAGATGATGATGACTGGTGCGAAGTATGCTGAAGCCGCTGGTATGGATGCAGGGATAGGTGCCGCGGCAGCTGAGCAGACTGGTCTTGCGCTTGGCGTTAATGTGGCTGGTACCGGTAACCAGCGGCGTGTGAACTCCGGCAGACTACGGGCAGCAACGTTGCGTGCTAACGCATCAGCATCCACTAGTCGTCAAGCACAGTATTATGCCGGCGCCCTCCAGGTATGGAAGGAGAACAACCCAGGTGGAACCAGTGACCAGTTCCAAGAAAAGGTACAAGGAGCAGGTGCAACCAGTATCGGTGATCTGGCGGCGGTAGCTGGTGGGTCGGTTAGCGCGGTGCAAACAGCGTCCGGGTCTGACGCGGCGAATATCGCGATGTCGGATGATAGGAATGTGTCCAGATATGCTGTTGAACAACGAAGCCGGCAGGCACAACTAGCCACAGCAAATTCGATACGCTCTGCCGTGAACAGGCAGACTGGTAGAAATCTCGACTTAGATTTTTACATGAATAAGAATGGCAGTATGAAGACGAGGGACGACGTCGTTGGGGCACTGGTAGGTAAAGGTTTATCACGGTCGCAGGCCAGCGGTATGGTCGATATTCAAATGAACTCGGCTGCGCAAGCCATATTAGGGGCTGGTGCCAACTCACAGGAGCTACAGAACTACTTCACGCAGCAAGAGGATGCTGGTAAGATCCGAACGGTGAGAGATGCGAGGGCGAAGGCGGAAGCCGCCATTGGCATGAAGTCCGGTGGTATCATGGGTGTACTGAACTTCCTATCTGAAGGTGCCGACGCCAAGAAGTCTGGAGCTATTGCTGATGTTCTCAGCGCGGGGCTTGGAGTGATGACTCCGGCAGAGTTAAAGGCTGCGGGGTTAACGAAGGAGAACACGGAAGACAGGATGACCCGGGCTGCATCGTCTTTACGGTCGGCGTACACCTCAGCACTTGAGAGTGGAGACAAGGTCCTGGCGGGAAGGATCCAGACAACCATTAAAGGGATGATGGACGGCAGGCTGATAAAGGCCAGTAAAGAAGACCGTGCTGAAGTACTTAAACGCATTGGTGATGGAACATTGTCCGCGGAGGACGTAGCGTTTACTGCCAAGGTTGTTGGGACCGACAAGCAGCGCCGCGTAGAAGAGATGCTTGCAGAAGGTGGGGCTACAGCAGAGGCCTACATAACAGCAATCAATTCCGGTGATAAGGGTGGGGGAAAAGCAGCCGGTCGTAAGCTTGCACTTGAAAAGGCACTAAGCGTGCTGGGTAAGGGTGAAGGTGGTAATGCACTTCGGAAAAAAATACAGGAAGGTGCATATGATAGCATTGAAGCTGCCAAGAAAGATCTAACTGATCTTGAATTCGGCGATAAGTCCGCCAAAGATGCTTACTTCGAAGAAGCCCGCAGAAACGTCGAGGCGCTTGGCGCAGGTGATCCTGCACTGAAGTTGAATGATATCCTCGTTAAACTTACCGAGGTCCTTGTAACCCTGTCGAATAAGCAGGACAAGACCAAGGGAGACCGGAAAGAATGATATGCCAAATCTATTTGACAAGACTGAGATAGGCAGAACCACTGATGAGCGCCGGCAATCGCCGGTAACTATCCGGGTTGACAATAATGTTCTGCAAGGCAAATTTCACCTGATCAGCCAACAATGTCAAGCCGCTGCCGATGCTCAGATCGATAAGACGTTTGATGCTGCTGTATTAGTTACATCATTCGGGCAAAAGCTATTACCCATGGCGCTTGTCTGCGTTGCATTACCAGGCAATCTTTGTGCGAACGCGAGCGGGGGCTCCAACGGTGTGCCTGAGACTTCATTAGCCACTTTATATCGTAACCGCCATGCAGGTCGCCCAGGCAGCTCTGGAAAAGTGACCAGAATAACTGTCGCGTTTGATGGTGTGGTTTTTGATGGTGTTCTTGTTGGGCTGAGTCAGGTTCCGCATACATTGAGTAGTGGGGTCAGTATGGACGTGTTTCGATACACACTAAGCATACAAGGGAATTTCAAATGAATAAGCTTTATGGAATGCTCGCACCCGAAGCAGTCGACTATGAGCCATACTACCGGCACTCCTTGCAGCCTCGGGTCTACCTGTCGGAGCTAGACCTATTGGTCCCAGGAACAACCGAGGATGCCTACAAGCAGTTTTGTGCGAATCAGCTATGTGCCTTGGTGCTGAACAATGCTTTGAGCGGCTTCCTTGCTGACCTTGATCCAGAAAATACCTATTCACGCTTAACAGAAACCGTGGAAGAAGAGGAGACCACAATCTCCGGACTCCCGGAAACTGTTACCATAAGCGTCGCTGACATGGATTACTGGCATACCTGGGTAGACAAGGAAATCAAGCTACAGTTTGATGGGGTCACTACTGTAACATATGGTCCCAATAAGTCTGTTGAATGGGAGGCGACTGGGACGACTCCGATGAATATTGATGGAATCGTGATTATGTTTAATGGCCCTGTACCAGCCAGTAGTTTCAACGTTACTGTCTTGCTTGTCAGAAAACCAGCCAGAAACCTGGTTGATCTGCTGGCGCGTCTTGATGCCGCTGACATCGTGTGGTCAACAAAACTCGAACCTTACAAAGACTCCACCATGCCCTCAACAAGATTGGTGGCATACGTGCTCAACGCTCTTTCTAAAATATGAGTGATCTAAGTAACATAACCAACGCGACGTTAGACAAGCTGACTGCCAAAGTCGGTAATAAGGTATATTCCTTGACCGGCTGCACGATCAGACTACAGGTGCATGCGCCGGCTACGGCTGAGATCATACTGGCCCAGGGTGAGTCGATCCGACAGAACACTAGGGCGACCGGTGCAACTGGGCGACTGCAGAGCTCAGATCTGAACGCGTTCACCAAGGTTGTAATTAGCCTGTATATGGACGGTAACACGTCACCAGTCATTTTGTTCAGGGGCTTTGTGTCGTCGGTCAGCAACATCGCGGCAAAGAACGCTGCAGGGTCGTACGCAGGTGTCGTCATCAACTGCACAGCACCCCCTGCCCTTATGACCACCTACAATATGAATAATTACAGGTACTGGGGTAGTAAATTTGATGGGAAAGGGAAGCTGTCGGTCCTTAGTTCCGGGGCAGGGATGCAGACGACACTGGAGCAGCTTGGTAAAGGAATATTCAGTCCTACGTTTTCGAACAAGGAAGCCTCGATACAAGCTCAGGATGGGTTCGCTGAGTTCATTGTAAAGGCAACTGGTGTGTTAATC
>Ga0307928_10001951_pt1 | contig 15736 bp, 15 predicted proteins | sample AceLakmetagen232_FD_201815 | JGI IMG/M metagenome (GOLD analysis project Ga0307928, IMG submission 201815) | Saline water microbial communities from Ace Lake, Antarctica - #232 | ecosystem: Environmental > Aquatic > Non-marine Saline and Alkaline > Saline | place: Antarctica: Ace Lake... | reverse complement strand
TACAGCTAAAACACCAGGAAAGAAGGCAAATGACGGGCTAGAATCGGCTTGATTATTCCAAAGTCCCATAATAGGGAAGCCGAATAGTAAACCCGTTATGAGCTGTCCCGCCGCTCCAGCTTCTACCGCAATCCCATTGGGGGCAAGGACACGTGCAGAGAAAGTCTTTATACCGGCAATGCTTTGGTCGCCTGTCAGCTTCACAACGTCACTGTCATTTGCTTTTAGGTTTAAGGCGGTGGTTGCAAAGGCTGTTGTAGCGATAGCTGTAGTGCTGTTGCCTGCCGATTGAGTAGTGGCTATTGTTCCTGTTGGTAGAGTTGGTGTTCCTGTGAATGTTGGTGAGGCTAGGTTTGCTTTTAGGTTTAGTGCTGTCTGTTGTGCTGTAGACACTGGCTTATTAGCGTCACTAGTGTTTGTGACTAAGTCTAAAGAAAGGTCAGACTTTAAGGTGGCTACTGATACGTCTTCTGAGTTACCTGTACCAGCCGTGGTGCGCCCTTTGTAGGTCTTAGTCGCCATTTGTGCCGCCTTTGCGTTGGTGACTGCGTTGGCTGCGATAGTTAAGGCTGTTGCTCCTGTAGCATCTCCAGTGTGATTGGCGTTAGTGACCTTAGCGTTGTTGGCTGTAATGTCACTAGCTTGTCCTGCGGTAATGCCTACCTTAGCTGTATTCGTAACAATGTCTGCCGCTTGCCCTGCTGTGATACCTACCTTAGCGTTGTTGGCTGTCTGATTGGCTTCACTAAAGGCATTAAGTTTTGTCTTATCACCGTCTACAAAAGCTCCTTCAGCCAGAATGTCTTGTTTTAAGTTAAGAGCTGTTTGTTGGGCTGTAGATACAGGCTTCCCTGCGTCAGTAGTATTATCTACGTTAGATAGACCAACGTCTCCTTTTACTATTCCTGTTGGTGTTGTAATTTCTGGTGATGTACCAAATACCAAAGCACCTGAGCCTGTCTCATCTGAAATAGTGTTTTTAAGTTGTAGTGATGTAGTAGCAGCAAACTGTGAAAGGGGGTCGGCTGTTTGGGCGTTACCACCTCCTGCTAGTGTATTAAACTCTAATCCGTCTTCAGCGGCGTTTACTCGTACTACTTTTAGTGCGTCACCTGTGTAGCTGGCTGGGGTGTCTGAAAGTTCTAGGAAAGAACCACCACCAACTGAAATAGTACCGTCAGCGATAGCCTCACGAATAAAGTTGTATACTTGATTCCTGCCGATAGTGCCTCCACCAGTACCAGCTCTTGCTTGTGATAGTTGTTGTAAGGATTCTTCTAGTCCTTTAACGTCAGTGATTTCTAGATGTAGTCTGTTTTCTCCTACTAGTATTTCAAGACCGTCACGAACAGCACTGATGTCAGCGGTAATAGCTTCGGGAATCATCGCTGCAAAGTCCGGTAGCTCAATTAAACTGTAAGCCATTTCAGCGGCACGTTGGATTTCTGCTTCTGTAACAATACCATTGTCACCATTACGGATATTCTCTAGGGCTTTTAGTACCTGTATTTCAAGCTGTGAGCCTCGCTGTGACATTTTACCGTCAAGGTCACGTACTGCATCATTTACTGCATTTGTGAGCATTGTGAGGGCTTCTGTCTTGCCTAAATAGTCCTTCCCTTCCTTTGGTGAATAGCCATCAAGTCTCCCCTCTTTAATTGCCTTCTCAATGACCGCCACTTGTTTAAGTACAAGAATAACTAAGTCAGCCAGCTCGTTTGGTGACACGTCAACTGCATTTAAGTCAGCTCGCACCTTATTTACTAAACTTGGGTTTCTTTTATAAAGATTAAGTTTTTTTAGGGTTTGGTTGATGTCGGCCATATTTTATGTAATTATAACACTATTTGGTATAGTCTTTCGATTATTTGTTGGGGGGATATCATGGAGTTGTTAGACTGGTTTGGTTGACTTTAGTTTGCTTGGTGGTATGGTTTAGGTATGTCTATTGTCTTTGCAGCTATATTAGGAACCTTCGCCGCCTGTTTGGTCGGTTGGTTCTTCCCCAAAGAGTGATGCTTGTAAAGTTGACCGTAACCACGGTGCGTCTTTAAAGGCCTTTTCTACTTCTTCTTTTGATGAGCTTGCTAGCCATGCAGCTACTCTTGTTTTTACTGCTGTACTTTTAAGTGCTTCTGTAGTTGCAACGACCCCACCACCTACTAACAATGCTGGAATTGCCGCACCTCCGGTTGTAATTGCTGTAACAAGGGCTGCTCCACCCCCAAGAGTGCTACCACTAAAAGATACAAGGTTCTGTCTTGCATCTATTTTATCTCGATATTGAGTAGCAACTTCTGCTGATTTTAGGTTTGCATATTTCTCGCTTAAATCTCCAATACCATCTACACCCGCCTCTAGTTTACCTCTTGTGTCACCATAAGCGTTCCGTAATGCTTTGTTTACGATTTCATCGTCTGTTGCGTTACCAGTCCAGCGTGTAAGTCCTCCAATGTCCTTGTTTAGTTCCCACATTTCGTCTGCTGACAAATCTTTTAGATTTCTCGTTGGGATTCCATCTTCTCCAACTACGAGCAAATCAGATTTTAAATCTTTTAGTCTTTTTATAATTGCTGAATTAGTACGAGGAGATTTCTGGGCTATTACAATGGCTTCATCGAGCGACTGTAATGATGTTGTGGCATCAAACCTAGTAGTTGATTGTATTACTTTATCTGAAATTTCTTGTCCAACGCTTTGCCTCACAACAGTAATCTTCTGACCTAGTTCATCTAATGAATTAGCTGTGATACCAGCTTCGGCAACAGCCTTACCTGGGTTCTTTCCATAAGAAAAGTCTTTAAGTAATGGTTTTACTAATGAGTTTATTACCTTACCTCCGGCATCTGCACCTGACGGTAACGCTCCTTTGGCTAATTGTACCCCTCTGCCTACAATTGGAAATGCTGCCCCTATTATTGCGGCGTCTATTGTTTCTCGATTAAATTCACCTGATTGTGCAACTGTGACTCCTGCATCAGTCGCTCCTAATGATGCCGCACGAGTTAAGAAGTTAGCACCCTTTGTGGCTTTGACAGTCGCAGCGCCAGGTATTGCGAATGTTGCCGCTTCTGTAGCAAAAGCTCCTATCTTTTCTAATGCCCCCTCTGGTTTCAAGAATTCTTGTGCGGAAGCTCGTTTCTGTCCTTTATCAAACACAGATTCACCACCTAATCCAAACCCTGTAGTTCCAAATATAGAGTCCACTCCTTTCGATAATCCCTTTTGTATTCCTCTCCCTAGAGAACCAATACCGATACCTGTATTACCTAACTCTTTTGCTGCGCCAGTACCAATTTGTTGTAAGGCTGGGGTATCTTGTTGTGATTCTTGCTGTGGTGTAGCTTGATTTGAATTAGCGGCACGTTGAATAAAAGCGTTGTATTCAGCATCCCCTAGTTTAGCTTTCTTTTTTTCAAGTTGTGTTCTTATTGCTTGAAATTGTGCATCTGATACAGACATATTATTGTTTAGGGAGTAACCCTCTATTAGATAGGTCTAATAATTGTTCATCTGACATTCCGTCTATAGTTAGTCCAAATACTACTTCACTTACTGCGCCTGTGGCTCGAACATCACTAATAATTAAATCAGCAGCGTTCTCAGGCATGCCGTATAATTGAATAGCTTGGCTTCTCATAGTTTCTTCTAAATCTATCTGCTGCTCTAGAGAGCCGTTGTATAACTTACCTGCTCGGTCTACAAAGTCATTTCTGGTAAAGCCTAATATCTCACCTGTTGCTAATTTGCCAAACTTATTCTGTAAAGCCTCGTCAAGACTTCCAGTAGAGGCAGCAAGTGCAAATTCGCTTTCTCGTACTACTGAGCCTGGGTCAAGCATTTTCATGTAGTTAAATACTACAGCAACGTCTCCTGCTGCACTTGGGTCTTCTGCTGAAGAGACAATTCTATTGTACGCATCAACCTGCTTTTTAAAGTCTGATGATTGTGAAACAAAGTCTTTACTCAACTTCATTGCTGTATCTTGTTGGTCTGCATTTAAGATAACTGCCCCACTGTCTATAGCCGCTTGAATTTGTGTCTGTTTCTCTTTTTCATCTACGAGTTTTTGTTCATTTAAAGCTGCACTTGCATTACTAGAACGTATACTTGCACGACTCTGTTCTATATCCAATCCACGCATCTCACCAGCCCCTCTAGCGGTGATAGTTTGGGCTAGAGCTAGTTTGGTTGCATCGTCAACAGTAGAGTCCATTAGTTGTGATACCTCGGCTTGAGAAGCACCGCTTACAATAGCGTTTTGGGTAGCGTCTTTAAGTTCTTTGACGGCGGCGAGGTCAGCTTCATAGCCTCGCTTCTCTGTTTCTAGTAGTTGAGCTGTCTGCTTGTCTACTTTGCTCTGCACCATACTTATCTGATTTAATAAGTTTGTGGATTTTAAAGTACGGTCTTGGTAGGCAATATCTACTGCACTTTTAGCAGCAGCGTTGGCTGTTTGGATGTTTCCTTGAATGACTGAGGCTCTAGCAGCTAACCAGGTGCTTCGTGTAGCGGCTTCACGGTCTTCTTGGGTAAGGGAACGCTCTCCTTGCATAGCCCCTTGTCCTCCTGATTGAATGATGTCTTTGTTTTTGCCACTTTTAAAGTCCATGTCTTTAAGTTGTAGCTGGATGTCTTTTAGTTCCTTTAGTGAGTCAGAGCCACCACCAAACTCGTCACGGGTTGTATTAAATAAGTCACTAAGTGAGCCTTGGTTATTTAAAGCACTAAATTGGTCTTCCAATTCATTGCGTTTTTGCACCTCAGCAGATTTGTTTTCTATAAAACCATTATTATCCCGAGAGATGTTTGTAACAAGTTGTCGCGATTGCGGTGAAATAGTGGCGACTTGTGGTTGCGGTACAGTAACAGGGTCTACTGGATTAGATAGCTGGTTAGCAGATACAGTTCCTAGATTCCTTTTAGGTGGAGGTGTAACAGACGGCCCAGCTTCTATTTGTCTTACTGTTGCCCTTGCTTCTTTTGCAGTCGCACCATTATCTATATTTTGACGAAACTCTTTGATGCGATTTGCAGCAGCTTGTCCTTCTGGAGTGATGGTAGGGTTCATATTTTATATAATTATAACACGATTAGCTTCTAGTAGTCTTAGCATTGTCCTTGGAATCAAAGGAGCGATACTCAATTTCTCCTTTAAGAATTACCATAAACTGTACCCAAGGATTTACATCACCTACTCCAACTGTTTTAAACTCTCCGTCAGTAGTAGTCATCTCTGCGCCAATAAGTTTAAAGTTATCGCTGTACACTTTAGAGGTAGCGTCTGCTAATCCGATTGACCGATTAAGAGTGATAGTGTACGTGGTAGCACTAGTAGTGATAGCGGTGATAGAACCCCAGTCACCTGTCGAGTACCCTGTATTGACTCGCACTAAGTCACCTACAACAACTCCTGACCAATCATCGGTAGTGACAAACTCTGTAGTTGAAATCCAGTTGGCAGTTCCCCTGATTGTTTCTCTTTTGCGGGTTCGATAAAGAGTGTTGATAGTTTCTCCTGCTCCTAGAGTAGTGGCTTTGTGAGTTATCTTATTGTAGGCACTTTGAATCGTGTCTGAGTTCAGTTCAGGTGTAACAAACCAGCCCTGGCCTGGGGTGTCTTTCATTACGTATAGTCCTGTATCAGTAGCTCCTGCTCCACACATTAGAAAAGCGTCTGCGTTGTCTGTTACTAGTAAAGCACCTGACTCATCAAGTGTAGATGTACCATAATCATTAGCTGTGTCAGCTAAGGCGGCTCGGTGTGACAACGAACTGTTAGAAGTATTAAACTCCCACACTCCTGAGTGGAAACGGGTAGAGACTGGTGTGTCTGTTGCTGTAGTGTCTTCTGAGTTTACTAACAGGAACGCTACATCGTTTACTACCTTTACCCCTCTTGGGTGAATTGGTCTGGCCCGGCTTGAGTCTTGAATTAGTCCAGGCCTAACTCCCCGTAAATCTTTACCATTAAAGATAAAAGGGAAGTGGGCTATAGTTTTAAAACCGGCCCCGTTAAACACTTGGATAGTGCCTTTTTCAGTAACAATGTATGGAGTGTTGTCTACTACCCAAATAGCTAGAACTGCTTGAGCGTCAATCGGGTAAGCCTGTCTATACACTGCTGTACTACCTACTACTTCACCAACGTAAATCTCGTAGACATACGCCTTTCCTGATGTTTCATTGTATGTGCCTACCCACATGGAACCTGATAGAGCTGGAGCAAGGCAACAAGCTACCACGTTACTATCAAGGGTAACAATCTTAGGAGAGCCACCTTTTTCTAAGTAGTGAACTAGGTTTTTGTCAGTCACAAAGAAGGTTTCTTTTTGAGACTGGACTGTTTCCGTAACATGGGGATAGGCTGTAGTCAAAGCCGTACCGCTTGCTACCGCAGTCCACCAGTTATCGTCATAGGTAGAGCCGTCATAACTAGCTATGTTAGTGTTTAGGGAAATTCTTAATGAACCATCGAACACAACAGCCGTTGTAGTAATATCATTATCTTCTAAGTCCGTTTCGATAGACCAGTTACCAGCCACAGATGGGTCGTCCCCCACACCACACTCAAAAGTCTCATCTTCTGTAAAAGCGTAGTACCTACCATCAAATATTAAAAGGTCATGGAGACCGGCGGCACTAGTTAAAACACTATTGTCTAAAACAAGCTCTAGTTTCTTACTGTTTAGTATCTTTCCAGGGTTACTGGTTAAATCTATATTAAAAGTCTCCCAAAGTTCACCAAATAAGTCACCTCGATTGGATTGTCTGATTTGTAGCTCTGAGTTAGGTATTTGGAATGACATATTTTATGAGTTATAGACACCAATATATTTAATCTGTCCGTTTGATAAAACAATAGGCACTTTAGCGTCTGGTACTTTAGCCACGTTGTATGAAGCTGCACCACTTTCATTTACTGCTCTTAAAATAGTAGTAGCGGCTGTTTCCGTACCAGAACTGACTCCCAAATCAACATTTCTTTGGATATTTTGAATAAAAGAGACGTTTTCTACCCTTACTAGTGCATTTACTAGGGCTTTTAGTTGTGCAAACTCTGTTTTTTCTTGTGGTGACATAGACATATTATTTTATTTCAGGTGTCCACGTGGTAGCTGTTTTAACTTCTGGTGTCCACACTGTAGGTGTTTCACCCCTGCCTGATTGAGAGAAAATAGTTGGGGGGACATCCAGTAGCGCGTTTGTTCCTGTACCACCAACCTCTACCGCCGTGTTTGAAAACAAAGTGGGTGAAACAGAGAGTAGTGCATTTGTTCCTGGTGTATCAGTTTGGTTTGCATAAACTCCTAGTATTAAAGCGGCGGCAACAGCGCTGCCAGTTGCAACTGTAACTACATCAAATCCAAAAGCTGTAATGTCTGACGTATCACTTGTGGTCGTGTAAGCACAAAAAAATGATGGTTCATTTCCTCCCGCATTGTTGGCATCCACTACTTCTGTCCATGTTGGGTTTGATGTACCGTGTGTTAATGTGTAGTTGCTGTAGCTGATTGCGTCAAAGACTCCTACTCCCGCTAGGACAATTAATGAGGGCGATGGTTTTGACAACGTATGTGTGTATGATTCTGTAGCATTTTCATCAAAAACCCCACTAAATCCATAGGAGCTGTATAACGGGTCTGTGTCTATTGGCAAGTCCTCCACCCTCAAGATAACACCACCATATCCTTGAGAAGTTGGTGTAGTCCAAGTGTAATTCGTTGCTGTTTCATCCGCAAGAATAGCTACTTTGTAGTAGAAATATAACTGTGTGACTGTACTCCTGATTTGGGTCTCACTAAGAAACCACCCAGAAGGTACACCTGTTACACCTGATGATGTTGCACCAATAACCGCAATCAATGAATCTCCAGTTTGAATACCTGCAGGAGCAGACACCACTACATTTGTAGTTCGTAGGGTACTTGTAGAGTTAACTGATTGGACTATTGCCATATACTAAACTGCTTTAAGTGCGTAGTGTCCCTCTGCGTTTACGGTGATTGCTAGTGTTCCTGATACTGGTGAGAGTGTTCCCTCTACTATGTCGATGGTAGCTAGTACTGGTGATGTAGCTGCTACGCCTGTATCTACCCAAATAGTGTATTTGTTAGTAGTGGTGGTAACAGCCGCTAAAGATGGGTTAGCGGTGTCAAACTCCACACGGGCGTTTCCTGCGTCTACTGTAGTAGTGATACTTGCTAGAGTAACGTCTGTAGTTCCAGTGGCTCGTGAGGCTGAAACGTCAGACCAGAAAGCTTGTGTCCCTGCGTTTGGTGTAAAGCTTGTTGCCATGAATGACAGCTTTGGTGTGCCTAGTGCAAGAACTGCGTCAAGTCCTAGTTTAAGTGATTGTAAGTGTAGGGTACTCATATTATGTATTTATTCGGTTAAATGCTCTGGTTGATAAATTCTTTACTCGTAGCCGTTTTGGTCGGTCTTCATCACGGGTAGCGTAGTAGTATCTAATCTTTCCGCCTGAGATACGACCACCTGACTCGGCTCCTTCCCATTTAATCAGTTCACTAGCTACGTCTGTGCGGTTAGCGTCTATCGTTCTAAAGCCCATCTGTCTTGAACAGTGCAGTATCAAGTAAAAGTGGTGAGTAAGGGGAATACCTACGTCTGTAGCGTTGTCAGTTACGTCTATGTGTTTAGCTGCTCGGGTGTAGTAAACGGTAGTGGTGTACGTTCCGTCTGGTACTGGATAGACAGCTAGTCCGTTACCGTCAATATCATAGTGCGTAGGAACGCCTGTACCAAATTGAACTGCAAGTGTGGTGTCTTTATAGTCTCGGCGGTCTATTGCGTGTAGTGGGCGTTCTGTGCCGTTTGAGAGGGTCACTGTGACTCTATCTAGCTGTAGGAATGACTTATCTAGTTGAATCTTTGGGTTTGAGGCTGATACGGTTGAGGTAGAGATGGGGTAAGTAGGGTTTCCACTGCCGTCAACGTGGTTTCTATCGTCAAACTTTTGTACACCATCTGAACCCATTGCAATCATTGAATAATCGTTGAGAGCGTACTTGAACATTCTTGTACCATTAACAGCACTAAGGTTATCTTGTCCTGTAATAAACTTTAGATGTTCAAATAATTCGGCTGGTGTGTTTAATGTTGATGACATAATGTTTTATAGGGGCTTTGGAGGAGGCACAGAGCGGAGCACCTCCTACAAAAACCCCATAAGGGTTAATGTTTCTTTGGTTATGCAACGCAAAGAACTTGTACAATCTTCGGTGCGTCCTTTGTCCAGATAACTGCATCGTGTTGCTGTGCAACCATGATTTCGATACCGTTGAACAATGGTACTTCCTTTTCCTTCACTGTCATACCAGCACTCGGTAGAGCGATAGTAGTTGAGTTGTAGGCTCCAGCAAGCATTACGTCTGATACAGCACTCCAAGTTGACTGTGCGCCAGCTTCTGCAACTGTAAGAGTAGCAAAACCATCTACTTCGATAGTAGTAGCTGACACCTTTCGGGCAGTAATACCAGCGTTTGTAAAGATAGCTCGGTTAGCAACTGAAAGCTCAAAGTATGAGTCAGCAGCTCCTGTGCCAGCAGCAAATCCATTAGAGTTGTTGACAGCAGCTACGATGTTATCGATAGTTGCTTCAGCAGAACCTCCAAGGTCTACAGCTCCAGCAGCAGAAGGTGTTGCTACAACTGATAGTACTACACCATTGATGGTAAGAGTATCAGCAGCAGTTAGGTTTGCAGCAAGTACGTAACGTGCCATTCGAGGTGTTTCGTTAGTTACGATTACGTCAAGCCCGCCAAATCCAGCAGCTCCTCGGATAATTCTTTCTCCACCTCCTAGCATGAACATTCCTTTTTCCAATGCTCGGTCTGCAAAGCTGAATCCAGCACCCATTGAAAAGAGGTTAAAGAACTTAGCTTGCTTTGGACTCATCATTACGTATGGATTTCCTGAGCCGTAAGCGTTACCTTCTTGCAATAGTTGTGTAACTGTAGCAGCGATGTTGTCTGCGTTTGTATCAGAAACAGTAATTGGGGTACGAGCTGATGCTGAACCTGCAAGTACTTCGTTGTCTAAGATACTTCCTGCTCCAAGTCGTGTTACTCGTGCTGCGTTCCGGTGAACCGCTTGCTTGATAGCGTAAGCGTGCTTGTTTGTTCGGTCAGCTACGATGTCAAATCCTTGACGTGACATTTCCTTTTCTGAGATTCGGTCAGCAGAGATAGCCTCTAGGTTGATTAGCTTACTGTCAGCAGAGTATGTAAACGCTGGTGTTGAGTAAGTTGAGTCAGTAGAGTTCTGTGCTACGAGGTCTGCTCCGTAACGGTTGTATAGGTATTCAGCGTTTTCAGTTTGAATATCAGATACATACTTCATTGGTAGAGCGTCTCGGTTTTCGTCTTGTACACCGGCGATGTAAAATTGCTTGTGTACGTCACTGTTAAATACGTTGGACATATTGGGTTAAAATTAGTTAGTTAACCCGCTCATGCACAAGATTTAGAAGATTCTCATCTCACGTAGTTGCTTACGGATAGCTGGGTCTGTAGGAAAGTTTCCTTTCTTAGTTTCCTGTACCCAGTAAGCGATACTGTCTGATGCTCCTCCAGCAGTTCTAGTAGAAGGTGGTGGTACGTTCTTAGCTTTGATTTCTTGTAGAGCCTCTTTGACTGCTACTGACTTTAAAGCTGTTTCAATATCCACTTCTTTTCCGAGCACTTTCTTTTCAGCGATATACTCTAGAACTACGTCTTGGGCTTTTTTATCCTTTACTCCTTCCGCCTTTAGTTCGATACGGTTTACCCTGTCATCTGAACTTACTTCTTTAGTTTCTTTAGAACCTTCTTTACTGCTTTTAAGACGGTCTTTCCAACGCTTGTCTCGGTCTTTGAGTTGTTGGTCAAGTTCGGCTTTGGTGTAGGTTCGGTCTGAATCTGCGCCATTGTCCTCACCTTGTTCTGTCTCTTGAGTTTCAGTTTCGTTAGTGTCCTCATTAGTTTCCTCATTAGTTTCTTCTTCTGTTCCCCCTGTTGTGTCTTCAAACATATCATTTTTTTGGTTATGGGTTTTGTCCCTTATAATCTTTTTATAGACTTTAGTGTCATGTAATACTATTATACCACGTTTATTTTGGCGCAATAGCACCTGCGTTATTTGTGGTTCTTGTTTTTGTTGCCTTGATAATAAATTCTAGGCGTGACTTGTTGTCTTTTTCACGTAGGTACTTTACTTTCATTAGTTGACCATATTCAGCGTCAGAAAGAGCGACAATGTTCTTGTCTAGCTCGGCTAGGTTAGCTGTAGGCATGTCAATAAATATCTTTGTCAGTAAAGCAAGGGTTTCTTCTTCTGCTAGTACCTTCATTATCGACTGTTCGTGCTCTGTAAATTCCATATTATGCGGCTGCTACTGGATTAGCTTCGGCTTGAGCTGCGTCTTGTTTAAAGTTTATCGCTCCACCTCCTTGTGCTGGTTGGAGTTGTTCTGCAAAAGCCATAGCTTGGTCAGCATACTGAGCTAGTTGTTGTGGGGTGATACCCATTTGGTCAAGTATCATGTCTCTCATCGCTAGCTGGGCCGGGTCTGTCTTATCAATACCCTTGGCCATGTTGATAGCGTTAGAAAGTGACTCGTATAGCACTTGCTTTGAGCGTTGTTCGTCAGTGGTGTGGATTACTACTTTCTTACCAGCGTCTTTGATGAACTTCTTGATGTCGGTAATCTTACGTCTAGCACCTTTCTTTCCTAGTTTACTCTTGATTGCCTTACGAATCATATCAACCTCCTCTGGAGCCAATACAGAGCCGCTGAGAGAGGCTTGTACGACTGCATCGAGTACCTCTGTCTCTACTATTACATCGTCTACTAGTTGTAGTTCTGCCTTAGAGAATACATCGTCTATCTCATCATCTTTAGTAGCCTCGGCTAGAGCATCTTCTAATATCCAGTCCTCTACAATTTCAGTAATAATAAAGCCCATGTCCTCATGCTCACGCTGGAACTGTGATGTACCAGCTATGTTCTGCATGTACTGCGCTCGGAAAGGTGTGCCACTCTTTTGTTCTTCACCTGTTACAGCATCAAATGAGTTGGTGTTCTTATCGGCACTTGAATCCCAATCGGCTCTAATGTTTTGGTAGACCGGCACGCTGTTAGGCATGGTGGTAAGTTGTGTGAACATCTTACCCTCGCCTACTTGCATGATAGTACCGTGGTCAATTCCATCATCGTAGATAGAGTCTACTACTGAACCGTCATCAGTTACGAATAGAACCTTGCCTCCTATCGCTACAGCTCTCGCTTCCTCGGTCTTGTAGAAGTTGTGCCATCTCTGGTGTTCTGATAGTTCTTCTGGGATGCCTTCACCAAAGCCACGGCCGACTACAGGGTGTCTTACGTCTATCTTGTATGGGTAGTCCTTCTCGTTTAGCTCATCTGCTTTTAGAATAGTTCCCTTTGGATTGCCGTCTTTGTCTTGTCCTTCTGGTGCGTACATGATGTGACAGAGTACAAACTCTTTCTTGTCCTCATCAGACCATTCCTTTCCTTTGGCCTCTAGGAGTGATGCAACAGCTAGTTCTCCGGTTACTTCTATAACCTCAATAAAGCGCCCGATAGTTTCAGCTTCGTTGTTAGACGCTTCTTTCATGTCTTTAGAACGTGTCTTCTCGGCAGCGTTCATTATGATGTCGTCTACGTTGTCATAGCCGGTCTTCTTTAATTGAGCTGGAGTGTAGTAGTGACGTTCAATAATAGGTGAGTTGATGATGTCAGTCATGTCGGTGACAACATTCTCCCACGGTACGATAGTTACATTGTCAGGCACTTTCTTGAATAGAGTTGTGCCGTATTCAGGGCGCACGTCAGCAAACTTGTTTAGAGTCTTACCAAACTTCATAGTGCGCATTTTCTTGTGTAGGGCTTTGGTAGCTACTAGAGCAGAGATACGAGCCTCGTCTGAGGTGTCTACTGGTTCTACTTCAATAGATTTAAAGTCAAAGTCAGTTGACCTTGCCTCTAGTCGAATACGATACTTAGAGATGTTGTCATAAGGAAAGTCCCCGATGATGTCATCTTTGGCATTGTCATCAATGTAGCGTGAACGTCTAGCAAAGTTGATGGCTCTGATTAGTTGGTATTGGCTATAATCATCCCCTGCGGTTAGTGGGATGTGCCTTGTCTCGTAAAATTGTTTTTCGCTCTCTACAAAGTTAAATATTTGCATAGTGTTTGGTTATATTATAACACGTCAAGTGGCATGTGGGGATAACTACCTGAGTCCAGCCCTTACTCCTTTCTGTGAGCCTCGCTTGCTTTGTTTTAATTTATTGTAAAAGTTTGATACCCTATGTTCTTCTTCTGGGTCGTCAGTTACCACTTGGTCAAACAGGTCAAACCAGGAGCGCATGATGTATGTGTCTCCGTGGTCTGGGGAGCGTCCTAGCTCATCCTTTACTTTCTCTTTTTGCTTTAACGCTAGCTTACCGTCTTTTTCTATGTCACGTTCTACCAGTAGGGCTGTGAGGTCTTCAATGATAATGTCTTTGTCGTCCATTTGGGTTGATGATGTTTCATGTTGGTTAATCTTATCAGCAAGGTAAAAGCCACATTGAGACTTGAGGTTCACAAAGTTAGGTGCCTCGGCATCGGTACTGTATCTGTTCTTACGCTTAGCTTTAATCTGCACTTTTGTTGGCAGGGCTGAACGTGAACCAACGAATTGTCTCATCCCTTTTAGTTCTCCACCTCCAAGCGCCCAGCCCACGCCGTTATCGTCATAGATGGCATTTTTATAAGCTATCTTTCTTGACACTAAAATATCCCTCACTTCTTCTCGTAACTCTTGTGGGTTGTCTGTCTTAGTTATTTCTATGCGTTCTATTGAGTGCCAGCCGTCAAATATGTTGGCGATAGCAGAGTCATTACCACCTCTGGCGACGTCAAAGACAGCATAAATAGTTCCTGTAGTTTGCTCTGTATTACTAAACATATCAGACAAAGCGGTATAGCTTGTGAGGGCCGAAATGTCCTCTGTGTATTCCCACTTTCCGTCCATTAAGCGCTGTCTGTTGATTACGTTGGTAATAGACGCTAGTTGTTCACCATACATCTTAGCGGTGTATGGGTTGTCTGAGTATAATGATTGTATAAAAGCCTTTTCAGGAGACAGTACGCCATCTCGATGGGGTTTGTAAAACTCTTGGTATACCCAATTCTTAGCGGGGTTACAAGCACCAAAGAACTTGGGAGGCACTTCGATAACTCCATCTTCACCAGTAAAAGTATTGTTACGACCAATACGAGACTTGAGTACGTCATACGCATCAAACTCCCACTCGTTAATCTCATCACCAAAGCCACCTGTAAACTCATACGAGCCAAAGCGTTCATACATTTCATCGGTTGGCTTGTAGGCTACGTCAAGCAAGTGAACCTCTGAGCCGTTGGTAAACTTAATAACATTGTATTGACCATCAAGTTTCCAGTCAGTGCTAGGTATGTTGTGGTGTCTACAGACTTTATTCCAAGTCTTGTAAGTGGTGTTCATCAGTCGCTTTAATTCGTTACGAGCCAGAAACCAAGTAGAGCCAGGATAGAAGTAACAACCGGTTAGAATCATCTCACAACCAGCCCAAGACTTTCCACCTCCAGCACCACCTCCAAAGACAATAAAGCGAGTAGTGTCATCCGTCCACTTATCCCATGCTAGTTCTTGCTTTTTAGTCGGCTTTATTGTCGGTGTCATTCTTTACGAAATTAAAGCCGTTTACTTGGACAGTCTCGTTGTTAGAAGTAACATCTTGCTTTGGTTTTAGTGAGTCCTCTTTACGTTCTGCCCACTTCCAGCTATTTTCTTTTCGGGTTTCATCTTCACTCTCCGCTTCTTTACGAATAGCCATTTGAATGTTTGATACAGCTAGTGCAGTAGTCATATTTTCCCAACTGGTCACTTTTATTGAAAGCCCAATATCTCCGCTTACCCATTTACAAAATGTTGTTTCATCTAATCCTACTAGTTTACACGCCTTTCTACGAGAAAAGCCCAACTCTAAGTAAGGTTGCATACTTTCAATTATCATCTTCTTTTGCTCTATAGTGTAAGCTTTTCCCTGTTGTGCCATTGTATCTATTATACCTTATCTACCGTCTCTTTAATCTCCTGGACACCTAATGACGGATAGAGTCCTTGACTGGTGTACTCAATCATCGGGATTAGTTTTAGCTTGTGTTCTTTTTCTACTGCTTGGATAGCCTCAGCGAAGGCTTGCTTTTTCTTTGCTTCTTGCTCTTGTCTTAGTTCTGTGTTTTTTGATGCCATAGTATTTAAATGTTATTTCCAGCTCTTAATAACTTCTAACTGGGTAGTCCAGTTCTGGACGCTTTTAGTTTCAAACTCGATTGCGTCAGTGATTCCTTTTACTTCTGCTTCTGTTCGGTTGTGTTCTACTTTTAATGCTAAGAGTACTTGTTGTAGCTCTAGTGTCATCTCGGCTGAGATAAGGGACTTCATAGCGTTTAGCTCGTAGTCTTTTATCTTCTTGGCTCTAATGTCTTTTACTGTGTTTTGTTTTGTAAAGGATAGTTCATATCCTAATGCTCTAAGTGCCATACGGGTATTGTATCATGCTTTAGTGTTCCCCATAGACGAATCGAACGTCTGCGGTGTAGTGAGTGGGTGTATCGGTATGAATCAATACAGTTAGTCAGAAAAGATAAAAAGAAATATCTCACTACTAGGTGCTTACCATA
>Ga0307928_10001950_pt1 | contig 15745 bp, 15 predicted proteins | sample AceLakmetagen232_FD_201815 | JGI IMG/M metagenome (GOLD analysis project Ga0307928, IMG submission 201815) | Saline water microbial communities from Ace Lake, Antarctica - #232 | ecosystem: Environmental > Aquatic > Non-marine Saline and Alkaline > Saline | place: Antarctica: Ace Lake... | reverse complement strand
CATTCCTTATGCAATAAGGTGCGACGCTGGCGCAGGCTATCTTTTTTGCAGGGTAACCATCGGATCATACGGAAACCAACCAGCAGATGAGCCTGCGCATCCAGCTCATCCCTATTATCCTCGTCCACTTCGTAGACACGATATGGCAGTAACTACATTGAGTGGTTTTCCTGTAGTGTGTCTTGCCTCAACCGCACGCTTCAGCCCGCTTACGGGCTCTGTGGATGGCTCTGTGGATGCTACCAATTTGTCAGCATCAGCCAGCTTGGACTCAGCTATCGTAAATGAAATACAGGTAGATAGCTTGGAGTTTTACACTTTACAGTAACCACTCTAAATAATGTAGGTAATATCCTGAAGAGAACCCCACACTTGACGTAACTACCCAAAACTACTTAGAATCTACCACAAATTAACAACCAACCATCATCATGAGCGACTCCATCCAAACATCTATAAACGTAGCACACCTAAACACCAAAACTACCCTCAAGGCGTCCACCACGCAGCTGGTAGGGGAGGGCGCTTTCGCCAGCGGCATAGCAACCCTCACTACAGCCCCGGTAAACGTTATCTCCGAGGGTATTATCACACCCGCTACGTTCTTCCTAAATAACCTTAATAGCAGTCCAGGAGCGGTGCTCATAAGTGTTGATGGTGGAGGCACATTCCCTATGCGACTACCTCCGGGACAACCCACGATACTACACCTGGACATAGCTGGCAGGGTCGAGCGCAGCGTGGTTACTTGCGTCGCGGACAGCAACGGCTCACTCGCCGGAACCTATTTTGACCTCGAGGACAGCAATGGCGCGGTGCGTGTCTGGCTTGATGCCGCGGCCGGTGTGCCTGAGGTAGGAACTATCCAGGCCGTGGCCGATGTGGCCAGCTCGCTCGACCAGACCTACTTCCTTATTTATGATGACGTGGGTAGTGTCGGTGTGTGGATTGATGTGGACAATAATGGTAGCGTGGCCCCGGCCGGCGCCACGGCAGCGGACCGTACACTAGAGGTTACAGGGGTCTCAGCAGATGACACCGCCGACGAGGTTGCCGCAGCAATCCAGACCAGACTAAATAATGACTCCACGTTCACTGCAACAGTCTCGACCGATACTGTGACGGTGCGCTCCTCAACCCCCGGCTTGCGCACCAATACTATCGATGGTGATACCGGATTCACTTTCGCTACCACACAGCAGGGCACCGCCTCCACTACAGCACCAGCCACACCGGGCGGGGGACGACTGGTGCCGGTCGCACTCTCGCTTAATGCTACGGCCACCGCCATCGGGGCCGCGATTGCGACCGCCTTTGCGGAGGACGTGGAAATAGCTGCCTCGGCCGGCGCCGGGGTTGCGACGCTTGAGGACAGACACCCGGGCACTCGCGCGGACCTGGTGGATGGTGATACAGGGTTCGGCGTGAGCACCACACAGCAGGGTGCAGCGGCACCCGTAGTGCAGATCAAGAGTGATAGCAGTGCCGATGTTCTCTATGGAACCTTCCCGTATTAAAGGCTGAGGAAGGACTTGACAACACGCTGAATTCCTCTAACAAAAGGGGATGCTAGATACAATTCTCCTCGTTGGTTCAGCCCTGGTAAGTATGCTGGGTCTGACGACCGCTCTTAACGCAACAATGCTACGACCTCACCTGGTCGGGTTGTTCGTCCCGCACCTGCGCCACAGCTCCTACTCGGAAGTCTCCGACTGGCTCGAGCTGCGCAGCCCCACATGGGGTGGTATGCTCAACTGCGGCTACTGTCTCAGTGGTTACTTCTCATTAATTTTTCTGAACCTCTACCACTGGGTGCCCGTGCTGCAGGGTCCGCTCACGGTGTTCCTGGCCTCACCCCTGCTCTGGCACTTTGTTAAGCGTACCTCACCACCCGAGTCGTCGCCGCTAGATCTGGAGACCGTGGAGAGCGCCCCGACACCCCAGCAACCACACACCCCGTGGCGCCTGGCCATGACGGACTCGGTCCGCGAGCGTGTGGCACGGCGGCGCGAGGACCCGGCCGCGCACCGCAAGCTGCTCCAGAATAATGCGGATATCATCTCGATACTCAACAACCCAGGACGCTGTGAGACCGAGCGTTGCCGAGAGATTGTAGCAGCCTACCAGCGTGAGACTGCAGAGATGCGTGCCGAACACGAGCGCAACCCCGAGACCTGCCCCGAGTGTATGCGTGGTGACCTGATCAACAAGTATTTTTTCATGCTCGGCGATGAGGTCGGTTTCCGTAGCACCGAGGAGGGCGCGACCAAGCAACCATTTAAACCCGGCCTGATCAGTGACGGAAGTTAAAACAAAGCCGGTATACCGCCGTGACGAGCAGGGCAACCTGATGCTCGTGCAGCACCGCACGGTAGCCGCTACCACACAGCGTGTGCAGGCAGCACACCAGCGCCGTGCCGCGCGTGCGGGTCGCAGTTGCTGCCGTCGATGATCCTGCTTGCACCACCGGCCGGATTCGTGATAGTATCCCATTATGCCTGAAGAACCCGCAACACTCGAGACGGAAGCCCCGGACAGTCTCGCTCTCTACCAGTCCGACCCCACACCGCAAAACCTGCGAACCGTGGTGGATGGGTTGCGCCCTACGATCGATTACTCCCTGATATCCATGGGGTTACAGGGCGATCCGGTGATGCAGAACCAGGCAAAGCTTTTCGCGGCCGGTGCGGTGCGCAAGTACGACCCCACGCACGGGACCAGCCTCAAAACTCACGTGAGCAACCAGCTCAAGCAGATGCACCGTTTCGCGCGCAAGGCTCAGCAGCCTGTGCGCGTCCCCGAGCGTGACCAGTGGACACAGCACGCACTACACCGTGCCGAGCAGGAGTTCATTGAGAGCAAGGGGCGTGAGCCGAGCACCCTGGAACTGAGCGAGTGGAGCACCATCCCACTCAAGAAGATCGAGCACGTGCGTCGTATCCCACACGCCCGGAGCGAGGGGCAGGCGGCCGGACCGGACCCGAGCAATCCGCACGACCTGGGCGAGGAGGGCGTGGACTATTTCGCGGAGGCTATGGACTACGTATACCGTGGCCTGCCCGCACGCGACCAGAAGATTTTCGAGCACATGACCGGCTTCGGTGGTGCGGCTGAACTAACCCCGGCCGAGATCAGCCACAAACTGGGAGTTTCACAGTCCTTGGTGTCACGCAAGTTTGCCGCAATGATGCTGGAACTGCAGGACCTCGAGACGCAACTCCAACGGGTGGCCAGCTAAGATGGCGGACGCACAAACAGAGCAAGCACTCCGCTACGCGGGTGCGCGAATCGAGGGCGCGGTGCTTCCCAGCTTTGTCAGCGAGCAGTCGGGTGAGTCGCACGCGGAGAACATGCAAACACTGACAGAGGCGGTAGAGGCACGCTCACTCGCACTACTTAATGAGATGCGACAGCCCCTCGATCAACAGAGCGGGGTCTATGGCTCCAGCCTGGACTTTGCCAGTGCGTTCGCACGTCGCCGCGACTACCGCACCCGTTACGGTACCGCCTACTGGCGTCGAGCCCGCGCAGCACGCAGTCGCCAGACACGTGAGTTCATACGCCTGGTGCACGAACACTATGCACCCCGGAAACAAGCCTAATGACTACAGCAATTAAAATAGAATTTTCCACGGGTGAGGAGCCGGCAGAGGTCGACTTCTCGCGTGTGGTCACAGGGTTCGAGAGCACCGCACAGGCGGGCATGGTAAACCTTGGTACAGAGCGCGGTAGTGACCCGCTACGCCCCACCCGTGGTACCTCGTTATTTGCCGCCGCTACGGTGGGCGCGCTGATCGATCGTGGTGAGCGCCAACACGCGACCGCACTGGCCGCGGAGCAGACCCGTCTATTCCTGCGGGGTGAGCGGGATCAGCAGGGCCTGTCGAGCAACGCCTCAGAGCGTGTGCGCTCGGTAGGACTGGAGGTGCGATCGCTCGACCTGAAAAAGATTGTGTTCAACGCATCTTTCGTTAGCGTAACAGATCAAGTAGTGGGTCAACCACTTAACAATTCCCTATGAGTACCGACCTTATCAGTTTGATTCCAGACCAGGACGAGATCAGCAGCGAGCGCTTGCTCTCGGTGAGCAATCGCCTGGTGACACTCCTACGTGACCAGTACCCCGACATCGATGTCTCGGTGAACACCGTATTCTCCGACCACGTGATGCGCCCGATGATCTATATGATCGCCGGGTTCGAGCACGCGGCCGACTGTGTGCTTGGTGATATCGATCTCACTAATATACTGCAGGGGAATGTGTGTGATTGCACACGCGCTGAAGACTTTCTACGCACACTCGGCAGCTATAACTCGGCCTCGGTACCCACCGTGGCCACCGTACGCCTCGAGTATAACACCGACCTGACCAAGCGCGTGCAGAACTCGGCGCGCTTTGTGTTTGCCGATACCATTGTGCTGCGCCCGCTGACCCTGCTCAGTGGCGACCTTACTATCGTGCCGAGCACCAGCTCGCAGGCACAGCCCTATAACAATGTCTACCGCCTGGCACGCACCGAGGTAGGAACCTTTTTCGTAGACCTGCCCGTGTACGGAGCTAGCGGTAGTGACCAGGCCGTGAGCGGCACCACCGGCACGACCGACGTGGTGGACGCCTCCCTGGTCGCGATCTCACTGGCCAGTCCGGTGGTAGCACTCACCGAGCCCGACACGCTAAGTGACCTCGCGGCGCGTGCACAACGGGTATTCCCGAGCAGTGCGCTCACCACACGCTCGAGTGCCGTAAGCTTTTTTACAAATAAACTCACCAACATCGCGGGCGTTAGTCCGGTGATGCCGGGCGACATCGAGATGCAGCGCGGCGGTGATAATCTTTTCGGTGTGCGCCGTAACGCGGTGGACATCTACCCGCGCGGCCGCAGTATGGTCACCGGTGCCATCGCGGTCATTACCGTGGCACACGATACCGAGGACGGGCGCGACCGCTGGGTGGGTGAGCTTGCGCTACCACACCGTGCGGTTCGCATCCGACAATTTGTTACCGAGACCGGTCTGGTTATTCCTGTAGAGAGTATCGTGGGCGCCAGCCGCGACCCATCAACCTATCCGGGACTGAGCGGGGCCTTCAGCAGCAACGAGGAGCTGGGACTGATATTCAGCGACACCTACTCGGCTGATATCACGCGCGGCAACACCGCTACCGACCTGACTGCCACACCGGTCGAGAGCACCGGAGCGGATGACGCGCAGGCGGTGGTAACAGGTAATTACACCGGACATATTTTCAGCAGTGCGGCCTCGCAGGCACTTACCATAACCGGTACCGCGGGCAACACATTTACCGTACGGAACAACTGGACTGCCGAGGAGGTCACCGGTATGACCTCTACCGCGGGCGCGGGCACCAACCGCGTACTCACCAATTACTCGGGCTCGGACCCGGTCCTGGCCGAGCGCTGGCTGCACGGCCTTACCGTAGAGCTAAGACCCAACTCTGAGCCCAACTTCGAGGGACTTGAGGTGGTCCTGGATTACACCGCAGAGTTCGGGCGTATACACGTCGAGTACGACTATGACCCGTTCCTTGGGGAGTGTGAGCAACTGGCCCGTAACGATACCGCACACGCCGCATTTGATATCGCGGTGATGAGTGCACGACCCTGCGTGCTTGATAAACTCCTGATACGCTACCGCACCGACTTCGGTCGCTGGGTAGATACCGGACAGGCCCTCAAAGAGCTCGCAGGCTACATGGACCAGACCCTGTTCCCTGCCGTGCTCGAGGACAGCCGCCTGAGTGATATTCTTCTATTCGCGGGCGCGAGTGGCGTACGTAAGATCGAGAAGAGTGCGACAGTCTACACCACACTCGCCACACTCTACTCCACCGACCGTCGTGACACACTCGACTCGGCCGTGGCGTTCCTTGAGGCCGGCACCGACTATACAGGCTCCCTGGCAATCGACTGGTCGGGCAACCAGACCAACCTCGAGGCCATCGTACTGGATGACAGTAGCAACAACGGTTATGCGGGGCCCCGTAACATTCAATTCCTGATCGATCGCGCGGATATAACACTGATCGAGCAACGCGACTAATGAAGGCACTCGATACCGACAGACTCCTGGCACAACTTGGCAGCTACTGGTTTTCTGGTGTTGATAGCTTATCACGCGAGAAGTTAAGTCTGGTGCGGGATGCCTCCACCGCGAGCTCGGTGCACGCAAGACTGCTGCAGGCCGAGCGCCGCCTGCGTGATAGTGAGGGAGTGGTCGAGTCGGAGAATATCCTGATCGAGCCCCGCTGGACGGTGTTCGAGGACGGGGGTGAGACCTATTACGACACCGAGGTCAGCCCGGACTACCTTCCCTGTCTGATCGAGTGGGCTGGTCGTGAGTTTGCGATTGGTCTGGACTTCTTCATCGACCAGATTACAGGGAGTATCATTTTTTATGAGGCACTGGACGCCACGCCTCCTTTCATGGTGGTGCGGCGTGCGCTCGAGCGTGACATCGGCACGATGCTTCACGGTATCCTGTTCGGGTCGACCGTGCAACCACCGGCCGGCGGTGCCGAGCGTGTGGCCCGTTACCTGCGTGGGGATCACACCCGTGCGGGGCTGGAGCGGGCGATGCGAGCACTGCTCGGGCTGCGTGAGATTCAACAGGGTGGGAGACTACTCGAGCGCATCGAGCACAACCGCTCGGTGGTCTATGTGTTCCCCGAGGAACGCGTCGAGGTCTACTACGTGCACGAGCTGCTCACGGTAGGTACCGAGTACGAGCCGGGGCACTGGATCGGCGGAGAGATTTGTGTGGTACGCGATAGCAGTGGCGGCGCGGCCTGGCACCGTGAGTTTGACTGGTCCGTACACGGGCCTGATATGAGCCGTGCAATCGGTATAGCAGACCTGAAGTTTCAGGACGCCTCGGTTACCGTTATTGATGACGGGGGCGAGTTGCGCTTCCCTGTGACGCCGGTGGGTGTGCGGGACGACCTGTTCTGGACCACACGCGCACAGGCCTACACCGCGGCAGGAGGGAACGGGCTGGACGAGGTGTTCTCAATCGGTGATACGGTTAATCCTGTGGACGTGTTGTTTGACTATTTTTTAGACCACGCACTTGTGGTGCGACTTGACGCGGGCTCGGTTCGGCCCGGTGCGGTGCTCGCGATGATGAGCTGGGTGCAGCGGCACCTACCATTCGGCTACCTGCTGATTGCGCGCGTAACGGACGAGTCCGGCGTGGAACTGAATCTGGCCGATTACGAGGCAGCGGTTGAGGGCACCTACCCCGGCGGCTCGCTCGAGTCGCTTGGTGATGGATTTATGGTTTACAACCGACTGCCGATGTTGCATGATATCAACCCATTAGCCTACCGATAATATGCTGGGAACAATCAAACTAACACGCTTTGGAAGCAATGGTGATGTGAGCACACCGTTCGCCCAACACAACTGGCCCCTGGTTGTGCAGGCAACCTCGACCGATGAAATGCCGGCCGAGGTATTTGTGTTTGCACGGCGCGCGGGCGCACTAGACCCGGACCAGGGAGATCAGTTTGAGAATGTGGCCAGCGCACATGATATTTTTGAGATCGGGACCACCCAGGCCAGCAACCCTGAACTCGAGCAGAGTACACCCTTCTACCGCACCAGCCAGATCCGCCTCTTCCTGCGCTCACCCGAGGAAGTAGAACAGGTCTGGACCGCTATCAAGGAGGACGTGGTCGACCTGGTGCGCAACCTGGAACTCGAGCGCAGCCTGCTCGCAGTGGAACAGTTCCAAGTGAGCGGGGTGAGTGGACAATCCTCGCTGGTCGTCACCGATACCGCAACATTCAGTGAGCAGGCCGATCAGGTTCTGCTCACCCTCGATTATCGTCCGGCTGGCCTTGCCGCGGTGGACGCTAGCAACAACCAGACGATCATCACCGCGAATGCGGCCCTTACCGGCTGGTTACCAATCAGCGAGGCACCGGGTTCTCTGGTGGTTCCTGCCGGAGCAAAATTCTTTTACAACACAGCCGTAGAGACGGCGATCGCGAGCGAGCTGCCCCTCCTGGAGCCTGGTAATATACACTTCCTCACACTCAATGGCGTGAAACTCACACACGGTACGACCTTCCATATCAACAGCACCGGTATCTTCTGGTTGACGTTTGATCCGGTAACCACGGGTGGTGACCTGTTCCTTGATGATGAGGTTCTCATGGTCGAGCAGGGACAGCAGGGCAACGCCCCGTGGCCGCTTGACTATGTAGACCGCAACAGCCCGGGGGCTACTGCACCCGAGTACGAACTCCTACTCTTCCGCGAATGAACGACTTTAATATACCTGGCATCCTGAACCCCGGCGGCACCCCACGCGCCTCGGAGCGTGTGCTCACTGACTACCAGGGTAACTTCAGTGTGGTCATCACCGACCCACTACCCAAGTCCTACACACCCTCAATCTCGGTGATGATTGCCTTCGAGAATACGGTGAACCCACAACCGATTCTGCACGACCGTGTGGGCCTACTGGCCACACGACGCCCGCACCCGACTGGACTCACTGAGTGGGTGTGGAGTAATAGTGCGTGCAACCCGAATGGCTTCCTGCTGCGGCGCGGTACCTATGTACTGCGGGCGGTGATCGATGGCCTGGAACGCGCCCCTGTTTACGTGGTCTCGCGCAGCACCCCGCAGCGCCGGGACTGGCCCGACTATGTCTGGTCGAGCGAGCATGTGTTCAGCGAGACCGGTAGCCTGCTACTGGTATAATCCTGTTGACAAGCCCGTACAGGGCCCCAAGTTTAGCACGATGCAACCCGAGTTGGTAAAGAAAATAGTAGGACTGATTCCGCCGTTCCGCCTGGCAAAGGACCGTGGACAGCGGGTACACCGTGAACGGATGGAGGGAGTGGGGAGCCGCTTCTGGGTCGAACACCCCGCGTGTGAGCACGAGCGACTCTACCTCACCCCCACTGAGTTTGTGGAGCAGGGCAAGACTACCGGCTTCTTTGCGGGCAATGCGTTTGACTACCTGGCACTACACACGGGCGACCTGCGCCTGGCCGTGCGCGAGTTCTTCGAGCGCTACCGCGATCGTATCAGCAACGTATCACAGTACGAGGAAGAGATGGTGCTGGAACACCTGCAGAAGCGTGCGGGGCGTGCGCGCCGCGGTTTCGACTGGTTGGTGGAGTTGCGTGAGAACTATCAGACGCCAGAACGCTTCTTTGCACTTAACAGCTGGCTGCGTGAGAACTCTATCGCGGTCGAGCGTGTGCAGAACTGGTGCTACTTTGCGAGCAACGCACAGTGTCGCAAGTTTCTACAGGAGCTTTACGGGACGAGCGAGGGCAACTGGGCCTTTGACCCCGAGGACGAGAACTTCCTGGTCATCCCCTTCTACAACACCTGGAGCAATCTGAGTCACCTGAGTTTTTATCAGCCGCGCGAGAGCCGTGAGTATCAGGTCGCACTCAACCCCGCACGCACCGCCTGGGCCGGACTGCACGGGAGTACACACTTCCGACCGGCCCGCACCGTGATGTTCTTTGATTCGATGCGCGAGGCACTCTGTATGCAGAGCTTCTACCGCGACCGCCTCGATGACTGCCTGTGCCTGTACGGTAGCGTGCAGACCGACTTCGTGGACGCGCACACGATTCAGTTCGAGCGCGGCCTCGCCCTGATCGGGCCCGACTCGAGTATGGTCCGTGTCACGGGCGAGCAGAAGATTTGCGATAGTTTCGAGGTGCAACGCTTCGAGAACTATGAGGCGCGGGGCGACCGCCTGGGTTGGGTGGACTTCCTGGCCGGCGAGCTGCTCACTATTCGTCGCGAGGACGGTGCCTACTCGCCCCGTGTGGAGGCGCTGCTCAGTGCGGTGGCCGCCGGGGTAGAGCTACGCACACAGCTTGACCAGGCCCTGCGCGCGCGAAACGCAGACGAGGACCTGCTGCGGGCTGTGCAGAGCTGGACGGCAGGTGACACATTCCGCAGCGGTACCACCACGGTCGAGGAGACACGCCACGGCTACCTGGCTAGTCACACCAACCGCATGGACCAGGTCTTGCTCAGTAACTTTACCGTAGCGGTCGACCGCAACGTGATGGTGGCCAACACCGGACGGGTGGTGATGTGCGGTACAGCCCGTATGAACGATCTGGCCTTCCCCTTCCAACTCGACCGCCGCGACAGCACCACGGTGCGCGGTATCGAGGAGGCGGTGCTCAAGGCATTCAACCGCTGGACCGCCGGTGGTGGTAGGCTCGCGGGCGACCAGCGGGTACCTGTGATCACCGACCCTACACAGGCACGACCCGTGATCGGTATCCTCGGTCAGAAGTGTGCGGCCGCTCCCTACCGCGAGGGCTGGGACCGCCTTGGTTGGGTAGCACCGAATGCTTTCGTGGCACCCTACTGGACGCGGCATGAGCTTGAGCTGTCCGAGGGACTCAGTAATACAGTACTCGATGACTTTCAGTTCTCGGACAACTACCGCTTCCGCGCATTCCCACGCCAGGGTGCCGCGGCACCGCTCGACCTCTCGATGGTATCGGACTCGGTGCGGGCTGTTATGAACACACTGGTAGCCTGGCTGGTACGCGGGTCATTCGATTACTCGGTGCGTGCGATGGCCGTACAGGATACCGCCGCCGCACGCAACCTACTCAAGGCTGTGTGCAGTGTGTTCGGACAGGTCGCACCACTGATGCTCAACCCGAGCACACGGCGCAACTCGGCCGAGCGGTTGATGCCGGGTCTGCACCGTTTACCTGCCTACGCACACAGCAATAACCCCGAGGCGCTACTCGGTATGGACGCACCCGTGTGGGTGCTGGGCGAGCAGGGACTTGCGGTAGAGGCAGGCCTCGCCGCGGAGGAACTACACCAGATTACGCTCATCACCTATCACCTGATCAACCGCGTGTTCGACTGGATGTTCACGGTGGGTGTGGAGAGCGTGGTGGCCTACTCGGTAACCGACGCGTCACAGCATAGCGAGAGCCAGACAATTCTCGAGCGCACACTGGCGCACCTCGGTGAGGACCGTATTGTGGAGGCGGCACTGAGTGTACGAATAGCGCCCGAGTGGCAGGTAACACTTGGTGGGGCCTATGACCGTATCCTGTTGCGTATGATGTACTTCGATATCGAGGGTGATCGCTATGCGTTGCGTCGACACCGTCCCGATGATGCGGGCGCAGACTGGCCGGTTGGTTCACGCACACTTGCGGGCGCGGCGGGCGAGGCACTGCTCGAGCGTGACGAGACCTACTACTGGATTGCGAGCGACTTCGTGGAGCAGCAGATGCACCTGGCCCGCGCGGAGCCGATCAGATTACGCACGCTACCCCCTACTAGCACCGCCGAGGAGCCGCGCGAGAGCGTTAAGCCCCAACGCGCAATTAAATAGGCAGAGTGCGCGGGTTTTGCGCAGTATAACGTGCAAAAAACACCACTTTCGTGTTATATATAATTGAAGCCCCTGTCGTATCTACTACGCGGTGGGGGTAATTCCTTTAGGTAATTAACCAAAGGAAATATGATAAAAAAACTTACGGCCGTACTACTATGGTGCGGCCGTAGTTTTCTCGCGGGACTGGGTTGGGCGATTGAATTCGCCTTCTCCCCCGCGGGGAAAAATTGCTGGGTGGTGCTTCTTGTACTGCTGCTACTCAGCAACCCCATTGGGTGGGTCATCCTGTTCGGGTACCTACTCGTACATAAACTACCTGCCCGTACATAAATTCACCTGATGGGGCATGATCTCAAACCCACCCCCTTGCAAGGGGGTGGGTTTTTTTATGTACCAGCCGGGAGGTACTTGTTTCCCGGCAATCCGCTTCACCAAATTTTATTTCCAATATGAAGCTTCTAAATCAAATCAGCAATATCGAAATAATTTTCGATATTGTCATATCACGTTCCTCAGTCGCGGGCCTCCCGACAGCCCGCGTCTTGCACGCGGCGCTGAAACCGGCCGGACCGGCCGGTCAACGGCTCAAACCGGCCCGCGTGTTCGAGGAGGTCGGGCGCCTCTCACCGGGCTGCGAAATCGTCCGCGTTTACGCGAACTACGCGAACACCGATGGATGTCACATGAGCGTGACAGGATTCAGCCGGTACGACCCGGCCGAGAAACGGGTGAAGAGATTCCCCCGCCTACCTCACATGGAGACCGCCCACCGCGAAATCCGCCAAGTGCTCCTAAGCTGGGGTCTTGGTGGGCTAGCCGGGGAGGACCCGGTAATCGAGAAGCACGTACGCCACGTGCGTGCGCTCGAAATCAGCTCCGCCCGGGCGGAGTTGGCTCGGGATCGCTACCTCGGTAGAGATCCCATCGCGGATCTCATCCCGACCTTGGCGGAGGTCAAGAACGCGATCGGCCGCCCCCGCGGGCGCAAGGAGCGCGTAGCCGTATCCAATCAGAACCAACTAAGGCAAGCCCTGCAAGGGGTCCAGCTTTAGTTGGTTGACACACATCAGGGTTTAAGTACCCTGGTGTGTTTGCATGTACGGGGGAGTACTTGGATTCGACATCAGTGCAAACAGTACTTTGACAGGGGACCAGCAAACGTCCTCAAACTGGCAACCGCTACTAAAATGGCGACGTTAGCGATAACGTCATCCAGTTTGCTGACTTCGGTGCTCCGGCACTCGCAGCAGCGTGACTGGGTGACGTCCCGGACTAAATAAAGACCGGGCCCGAAATGGCGGTGAACTTGCACACACTGTAGCCGCCTGAGGGTCAAAATGATTGTGAGCTGGTCGTGCACCTGCCGTGGGGTGTGCGACGACAACCAACGGATCGCCCGTGCTGCTTTTCTTCGATTGCAGTCGCACGGGTTAAACCTGGCAACCGAATATCCTGTTAAAACGGGGTACTGACACTGCACCTGATGGACGCGGGTTCGAATCCCGCCTCCTCCACCAATTCACAGCGATCAGCACCAGTGGTGTTGGGAGTGAAGCCACACAATCGGCAGGGACCGTAAAAACTCCCTGTGCTACCATTGTGTCCTTCATTCCCAACACCACTGGTGCCAGACTCACAGCAGTCCTGGCACCATCACTCCCATTGCGGGTGTGGTGGTGCCACGGGCTGTTGTTTTATCTACAACATAGTTTCCCACGAAACGGATTGGGTTGCGGGCGCGCCCAGGCCCCTATCAGAGCCCCTTTCAATTCCAACAACAACTAGCCGAATCGCGTGCTTGGCACCTCGAGTTCCGACAAAAAATTTATGCGGAAATGGGTATAAAAACCCAGCGCGAGGCGCGCCCGCTAATCAAACGCCTGCAGACCGATGAGCAGGAGATCCGCAGGGAACTCCGCTCGCTGGGACGCGTGGCTTAACACCAAAACAAAACATAGGAGATAGAACCCAATGCATAGTAGCACAAGAGAACAACTAGAGAGCACCATAAAACATTGCGCCAAGCGGGCAGAAGCCCAGGGAGTAACTGCTCTCGACGCAATGCAATTCACGCAAGCAGCGGTCAACGCTGCAAACGTGCTTGCCACGCTCGATTGCAACGAGCGCGAAGCTAAGAAGACTAGCCACTGATTCCCAGGGACAGGTGGTGGAAATCACCACCTGTCCCGTTTTGGTAAGGCAAAACGCAAAAGTGATAATTTCAAATTTAAAAATGATGAACAAAGCAAAATCAAGACGATCAAAGGTCAAGGCAACCAAGAACACCACGCAGTTCATTCGCAGCTCACGCAATGTCATACGACGTATCGAGCGCTGGCTGGCCAGCCCGGCCGCCGAGCGTGATGCGCGCGGTACTGAGCTTGCACGAGCCCGACTGGACCGTGTGCGCACCACCGGCAAGACCAAGGCGGGGCGCTCATGAGGACGGTAACAATATACACCATGCAGGGCCGCTCGAGTCAGGGTAAAAATTTCTGGACCGTGAACCGTTCGCTGGGAGGGGATGAACGCCCCCTCACCGACTTCTTCTGCGGTTCACGCCTGATGGGTCTACCCCTGTTCAACCGGCTGATGGTCGGCGTGATCATGGAGGACATGAGCTTCCCCGACAACCTGCGCTGGTTTTACGACCGCAGGAACGAACGAGCCACGCGCTTCCGCACACGCTTCACAGCCCGTGCCGCCGCGCGCAGACTCGTGCAACTACAGAATCACGCAAAATCATTCGCTCGGTGGGACCCCAATTTTTTGGTTGCACGCACCAGCGATTGAATCATAATCCCTACCATGGACTATAGAACCGATAACAACCCTCGTGGATTAAACTTTATCCTTGACTGTCTGGGCGACCGGGCCCCGGACTACCTTCGCAATGAGAAACAAGCCAGTGAGGGAGAGCCCACAAGGTTTGCGCACCGCGAGGCAGAGGAATTCCCCTACTCCAACGAGGCAGAGACCTGGCGCTCATACGCCTACCTCAAGACCGCCAGCAATAATGCTGGCCTTGAGCCCGCTACACACCGGCTGGTCGGTCATGTTTTAAAACTGGCCGCGGCACGCTTCGACATCGAACAAGACCTGTGTGAGATCGACATGATCATCACACAGTCCCGGGAACAAGACCCGGACGCGATGGAAAAGTTTGCGCTGGTGGTCGAGCGTGATAAGAAACAACATAATCTCTACCCGATTGATAACCACAACCGTGTGCGTGAGAGCGCCGTGAAGCTGGCTAATGACCTGGACCTACCAATCGAGTGGCGCCGTCAGGCGAGCACCAAGATTGTAAAGGCTGCTGAGGTATGTGGTGTTGGCCGTGACGAATTGCCCGCGAGCGTGGTGCGTCTCGGTGCGGCACGCGAACCCAACTTCAAACATGCCGCTGAGATAGCCCAGGGGCGCGGTGAGCACTTCGGTGACACGGAACTGGGCCATCTGTACAGTGAGATCGTCAAGAGCGCTGAGGCGGACACCGAGGACCAACTGGATAACTACGTGGACCTGATGATCGATCTCGATCGTTCGCAGGGCCTGAAGAGCTATCCTCCCGGTCTGACCGACCCCTACTCGGCATTCTACTCTGGTATCGAGACTGCGGTGGTCGAGAAGGCTGCCAGCGAGAATGTTTTCCTCGCCGATACCATGATCCCGACCGAGGCATTCCGCAACACCAGTGAGTATGTAAACACATTCTTCAGCAAACGTGCTGCGGATAACATTCTCGGAATCGTTGAAAAGCACGGCAGTAACGGGCTGGCAATGAGCGTTGAGCTTGGTAAACTACCCCTCAATACTCAGCGTGATCTTGCTCGTTTGTGCGTCAAGCACGGATGAGTGGATTCACACCACCCCGGGCGCTAGACCGGTCCGAGACCAGTCGGCTGCTTGCGAGCAGTGAGACACACGCGTTCACGCTGCTGACCATCGCACTGTTCCAGTACGGGCAGGAGACGTTCGAAATAGATGCGCTTGAGCTCTACGCTCGCTTGCACGATGACTTCGGAACCACCATCAGCCAGACTGGAGAGAACCGTATACAGGCAATCCTGACGGCCATGACTAATGACGAGGTCCTGGAGATACCCGGTGTGTTCGACACGGTCTGCAAGGCTATCACCGATGGGGACCCGGACCTGGAACACCCCGATTCGGTACTCGACCTGGATGAGATGCTCTGGGCTACCTTCCAGATGCGGCTGGCCCGAGGTAGTGACACGCCACTGGAGTTTGGCCCGATGGTCGAGCAGTACCAGCACCAGATCGAACAGGATAACGAGACGCAGGCCGAGGACGAGCTTACGTACATCATCGAGACACTCAACGAGTTCCGACTGGAGTTGGAGGAGCA
>Ga0307928_10001949_pt1 | contig 15749 bp, 26 predicted proteins | sample AceLakmetagen232_FD_201815 | JGI IMG/M metagenome (GOLD analysis project Ga0307928, IMG submission 201815) | Saline water microbial communities from Ace Lake, Antarctica - #232 | ecosystem: Environmental > Aquatic > Non-marine Saline and Alkaline > Saline | place: Antarctica: Ace Lake... | reverse complement strand
AATAGCATAACTAATAGCTTACTAGAAGCCTTGGGATGCTCGGCCACACTTGCCCTAACCCCCCAATTTTCATCTTTGGCCAATGCACGCAAAAGATCCAAAGGGGTAGAAGAATTCCTGGCCACATTACGCTTAACCCCCCCATTTTCATCCTTTGCCAATTCACGAAAAACATCCTCTGGGGTAGAAGGATTCTTGGCCACACTCCACCTAATCATTGACTCTTCATCCTTGGCCAATGCACGCAAAACATCTTCAGGGGTATTAGGATTTCCGGCCACATAAAACCTAATCTCATCATAATCCTGATCATATTGCGCTAGATCTCGTAAAACATCTTTAGGGGCATTCGGATTCATTGCTACATCTGCTCTAACATATGTACTTTCCTGCTTTGATAATTCCCTTAAAAGATCGCCAGGTGTATTAGGATTTAGGGCTACCCCTTCCCGGATATCCTCATCTGCAAATTTTGACAATTTTTGCAAAAGATCCAAAGATGTATTAGGATTCGTGGCTAACGTCCGTAGTTTCTCCAATGACAGTTTATTTAAATCCATTACAACATCTCCCTGAATAAAGTCTCTATAATTACCTTAGCAACGTAAGGTAAGTTCTTGTTTTGGTATAAAGCTAATATTACCCTAGCACTAGGGTTCTTTGGACTCTTTTCGTATTCAAAAAGCGTAATTATTGTCTTAATAGAAGAACTCGTATTCTCGGCCACATCTTTTCTAACCAGATCATCCCAGTCCTTTATTAAATCCCGCAAAACATCATCAGGAGTAGACGTATTTCTGGCCACTCCCGCCCTAATGTACACATTCACATCCTTTGCTAAATGGCGTAAAACATCCTCAGGGGTATTGTGGTGCTCGGCTAAGTGCGGCAAAATCTCCCTATCCCCAATCTCTGCTAATTCTCGTAAAATATCCCCAGAAGTACGGGGGTCTAAGATTAAATCATATTTGTCTTCAAAGTCCATATTCTCTAAATCCATTACGCTATCATCTCCCCAAATAAAGTCTCTATAACCCTTTTCGCAAATGCCGGTAAATTCTTATTTTTGTATAAAGTCTTTATGACATCTTCGTCAGGTTCCCTTAAACTCTTTTCATACTCAAAAACCTTAACCAGTAGATCCTTAGACGCATTTTTGCGGGAGACTACCCTAACCCTAACCACCAATTCTTCATCCTTGGCCAATTCCCGCAAAATATCTTCAGGGGTAGAGGGATTCTCGGCCACTTGACGCCTAACAAAGCCATGTCCATCCTGGGCCATTTCCCGCAAAATATTTCCAGGAGTATTTTCATTCTTGGCCACACAATACCTGACACTATAATCTTCATCCTTGGCCAATTCAAGCAAGACAGCAACGGGGGTAGTGGGATTATTTATAACTTCATATTTTTCTGTAGATGTCATATTCTTTAAACTATCCATTACGATAACATCTCCCCAAACAAAGTCCCTATAATTACTTTAGCTATATGTGGCAATTTCGGATTGTCGTATAAAGAATCTATGACCCAGCGACTAGGTTCCTTTAAACTCTTTTCATATTCAAACATTAAAACTAATAAATTCCTAGAAGACTTAGGATTTTGGGTCACATGCATCCTAACCCACTGATTCTTATCCTTTGCCAATTCCCGCAAAACATCTTCAGGGGTAGAGTGATTATTGGCCACATGTGACCTAACAGCAGGATCAAAATCCTGGGCCAATTCCCTAAATTCCCCCGGAGAGGTTGTTTTACGATTCGAGGCAAATTGTAGTTTATCCTGTTTTGACATATTATCTAAATCCATTACAGCACCATCTCCCCAAACAAAGTTTCTATAACCCTTTTCGCAAATGCGGGTAAGTTTTTATGAAAGTATAAAGCCCTTATTACATCGTCGTCAGGTTTCCTTAAATTCTTTTCGTACTCAAACAGCATAACTAATAGCTTACTAGAAGCATTGGGATTCTTGGCCACATATTCCCTAACCCAAAAAAATTCATCTTTGGCCAAATCCCGCAAAGCGTCTATAGGGGTATTGGGATTCTGTGCCACATGCTCCCTAATCCTCCCCGATACCTCCTTGGCCAATTCGCGCAAAACGTCAACAGGGGTAGAGGGATTCTCAGCTAAATTTATTTTTTTAAAAGTTTCTATATTTTCTAAATCCATTACACCATATCTCCATATAAAGTTTCTATAACCCTTTTCGCAAATCCGGGTAAATTCCCATCTCTATCCTTGGCCAAATCCTGCAAAAGATCCAAAGGGGTACTAGGATTCTTGGCCGATTCCCTTTTCTCTTCAAAACTCATATTATTTAAATCATTCATTATACACCCTATTACTGTATAAAGTCTCTATGACTATCTTGGCTACGTAAGGTAAGTTCTTATGTTGGTATAAAGCCCTTATTATACTCGCGTTAGGTTTATTTAAACTCTTTTCCAAGTCCAAAATCATACCTAATATTTTACCCGAAGACTTTAGATTACCTGCTACCTGGAACCTAACATTCCTATCTTCATCCTTAGCTAAATCCCGCAAAAGATCCTCAGGGGTATTAGGATTTTTGGGCACTTGAGTCCTAACGTTCACCTCGTCATCCTTTGCCAAATGACGTAGACTGTCTAAAGGGGTCTTGGAATTCCAGGCCACAGCACGCCTAACTCCTGCACTTTTATCCTTTGCCAAATCCCGCAAAAGATCCTCACGGGTATTAGAATTATAGGCTACCGCCTCCCTAACGTCCACCTCGGCATCCTTCGACAAATCCCGCAAAACGTCATCAGGAGTATTGCGATTATAGGCCACATGGTTTTTAACATGGGACGATGAGGAATCTTTTGCTAATTTCCGTAAAACAGTTACAGGGGTATTAGGATTCATGACCAAATCATATTTTTTATTAAATGTCATATCCATTGCAGCAACATCTCCTTAAATAAAGTCTCTATTACCCTCTTCGCAAATGCGGGTAAATTCTCATTTGTATATAGTCGATGAATGACCATGGGGTCTGGTTTAATTAAAGTTCTTTCGTGTTCTAATAACATCACTAAAAGAGTACCCGAGGAGAGATGACTATTTACTATAGCATAACGCGTTACCGTTTCGGGACTTTTTACTAAATCTTTTTTAATATACTCAGGAGTACTAGGATTAATGCTTATAATGCCCTCAGTATCTGCATTTTTAGAAAAGTCTATTAAAATATCTAAGGGTGTATTAGGATTCCCTGCCACATTTTGCCTAATATACCTATCGCCCCATTCTGATAATTCTCTTAAAGTATTTATAGGAGTATTAAGATTAGCTGCCACATTAGCTCTAATCCAGACAAGAGGATCGTTTGCTAATTCTATTAAATCCTCTTTGGAAGTTTCGGGGGCACTTGCCATGCGGCCTCTTATACTATTTGCTTGCTTTTTGACATCCATTACGTTAACATTTCCCCAAATAAAGTTTCTATAATCCTTTTCGCAAATGCGGGTAATTTTGCATTTTTGTATAAAGCTTTTATGACATTATTGTCAGGTTCCCTTAAACTCTTTTCGTATTCGAAAAGCATAACCACTAAATTAACGGAAGCATTAGGGTGCCTAGCTACATTAGCCCTAACTAGCCAACTCTCATCTTTGGCCAAATCCCGCAAAATATCCAAAGGAGTATTAGGATTCCTGACGGTATACAGCCTAACCGTAGCATTGTCCTCCTTTGCCAATTCTCGCAAAATATCCAAAGGGGTAGTAGGATTTGAGGCTACATTGGACCTAATCCAGTAACTAGATTTCTTGACTAATTCTCGCAAAACATCTACAGGGGTATTAGGATCCTTGGCTAATTCTCTTAGTTTATGGAATGGCATCTTTATTGATTCCATTACGTTAACATCTCCCTAAATAAAGTTTCTATAACACTTTTGGCAAATGTAGGTAATTTTTTATTTGCATATAAAATCTTTATGATTGAAGTATCGGGGCTGGGTAAACTTTTTTCGTGTTCGAAAAGTATAATTAGTATCTTACTAGAAGCATTTGGGTTTTTGCCAATATTACACCTAACCATCCAATCTTCATCCTTTATCAAATCCCGTAAAGTATCCTCCGGGGTATTAGGATTCTTAGCCACTTGAGCCCTAATTCTCCAATCGTAATATCTTGCCAATTCCCGCAAAACATTTTTAGGGGTATTGCGATCATAAGCCAATTCGTCTTTTTCCCTATATGTCATATTTTCTAAATCCATTAGTCCAACATCTTTCCGAACAAAGTCTCTATTACCCTCTTTGCGAATTCTGGTAATTTTTCATTTAGATATATAGTCCTTATAACATCTTCCATTGGGATTTTTAGAGTCTTTTCGTACTCAAAAAGTGTAACTAATAACTTGCCTGTAGCATTAGGATTTTTAGCCACATTACGCCGAATGTCCCAATGATAATCTTTCGCTAAATCCCGCAACACAGCAATAGGGGTATTAGGATTCTGGGATACTCTGGCCCGAATTGATCCATGTCCATTCTTGGCTAAAGATTGTAACAGATCTTCAGGGGTATTTGGATTTCTAGCCACTTTTTCCTCAACCCACCTCTCGTTATCCTTGACTAATTCACGCAAAACATCTTCAGCGGTATTAGGATTCGTGGCCACTTTGCCCCGGATTCCGTAATGCGCATCCTTAGCTAATTTCCGCAAAACATCTATAGGGGTATTAGTATTATCGGCCAATTCTAGTTTCTCGTTATAATCCATATTTTCTATATCCATTACGTTAACATCTCCCCAAACAAAGTTTCTATAATAACCTTGGCCCCGTAAGGTAATTTCTTGTTTTTGTATAAAGCCCTTATGACATTGGAGTCAGGTTCACTTAAACTCTTTTCATATTCAAATAGCTTAATTAAAGTATTACTAGAAGAATTGGGAGTTTGGGCCACTGCGCTCCTAGCCCATTCGCACGTATCCGTTGATAATTCCCTCAAAATATCATCAGGGGTACTATGATTCCAGGCAACTTGCCTCCTGACCGCCTTATCTGTATGCTTTGCGAATTTTCGTAAAAGATCAACAGGGGTATTAGGATGCCTGGCTACGCCAGCCTTAACCACGTCTGTTTCGTCTTTTGCTAAATAGCGCAGAATATCTTCAGGAGCCTTGGGATTATTAGTTACCTGCATCCTAATCCCATACTTTTTATCCTTGGCTAATTCCCATAATACCGCCTTACGTGTACTGGGATTCTTGGCCAATTCTCTTTTGACATAATCGTTCATATTTTCTAAATCCATTACAACCATTCTCCGTATAAAGTTTCTATGATTACCTTGGCCACGTAGGGCAATTTTGCAGTGTCGTATAAAGCCTGTATAAAAAGTCTATTAGGTGTAGGTAAAGTCTTTTCGTATTCAAAAAGCATAACTATTATCTTAGTGGAAACATTGGGGTTATCAAGTATGTTGCGCCTGACTAGCCAATAGTCATCCTTGGCTAAATGCCGTAAAGCATCGTCAGGGGTATTAGGATTTCGGGCTATTGTACACTTAACAATCTCCTCTTCTTCTTTTTGTGTTAATTCTTTTAAAGTATCCCCAGAGGTATTAGGATTTTCGGCCACGCTATCTCTAATTACCCAATCCTTTTCCTTAGATAATTCCTGCAATATCTCCTTGGAGGTATCGGGATTCTCAGCTAATTTCTCTTGTTCCCAATCTTTCAATTTACTTAAATCCATTACACCCACTCTCCGTATAAAGTTTCTATAACCCTCTGGACAAATATAGGTAAGTTCTCATTGTTGTATATAGCATATATGACTTCTCCTTTGGGTTTCTTGAAACTCTTCTCATATTCAAAAAGTGAAACTAATATATTACTAGAAGAATTAGAATTTTTGGCCACATATTCCCTAACTCTCCAATAAGTGTCCTTTACCAAATCCTGCAAAGTATCCTCTGGGGTAATAGGATTTTTGGCCACATTCGCCCTAATACGCCACTCTTCATCCGTGGCTAATTCGCGCAAAATAGCTCTAGGTATATTAATCCTCTCGGCTAATTTTTGTTTGTCCCAATTTGTCAAATACTCTAACTTCATTTTAAATTCTCCCAAACAGCGTTTCAATAATAATTCTAGCTATATGCGGTAATTTAGGATTTCCGTATAAAGCTCTTATTACCTGGATCTTGGGTTTCTTTAAACTCTTTTCAAAGTCCAAAATTATACATAGTATCTTAATAGAAGACTTGGGATTCTCGGCTACATGGTACCTAATACTAGAGGACGTACCCATTGCGAAATCCCGTAAGGTATCCTCAGGGGTATGTCTATTTATGGCTACCCTGCGCCTAACGCCGTAATTCACATCCTTTGCCAAATCCCCCAAGATATCTTCAGGGGTATTAGTATTAGTGGCTACACCCCGCCTAACACGATCATTTTTGTCCGTGGCTAATTCCCGTAAAGTATCATCTGGGGTATCAGGATTAAAGGCCAAATCTATTTTTTCATTATGTGTCATATTCTTTAAATCCATTACAGTATATCTCCAAACAAAGTTTCTATAACCCTTTTGGCAAATGTGGGTAATTTTGCATTTTCGTATAAAGCCTGTATTACCTCTTCGTCCGGTTCTCTTAAACTCTTTTCGTACTCAAAAACTTTAATTAAAATCTTACTAGAAGACTTAGGGTTCTCTGCTACATCTCGCCTAATTCCCCAATAAGTATGCGTGGTTAAATTTTGTAAAAGATCTCCGGGGATATTAGGATTATCTGCCACCCCTTGTTTAACATCGAGATGTTCATCCTTTACGAGAATCCTTAAAACATCTTCAGGGGTAGAAGGATTTCTGGCCACCTGGGACCTAACGCCCCAGTGTTCATCCTGCGCTAATTCTCGTAAACTATCTTTAGGAATATTAGGATTTATAGCCATATAACTTCTAATCCAGTAATCGTCATCTGTTGCCAATTCGCGCATAACAGCAACAGGGGTTTTAGGGTCCATAGCTAATACTCTTTTTCCCTCAAAGGACATATTCTTTAAATCCATTACGCCCAATCTCCAAATAAAGTTTCTATAACCCTCTTGGCAAATACAGGGAATTTAGGATTTTCATATAAATCTATTATTACTTCATGGTCGGGGTTCTTTAAAGTCTTTTCATATTCAAAAAGCAAAATTAATAAATTAACCGAACCCTTAGAATGTCTCCCAATATTGCGCCTAATGTCCCAATGGTGATCCTTTATTAAATTCCGTAAGACATATTCAGGGGTATTAGGATTCAGGGAAATGCCACGCCTAACGTAGACATCAACATCTTTGGATAATTCTTGTAAAACATCAACAGGGGTATTGGGATTCCTTCCCACTCTACCCCGTACCCCGTAAGATTCATCCTTTGCTAAATTTTGTAAAAGATCTATAGAGGTTCTATGATTAGTGGCCATATTTCTTTTTTGTTGCGTTGTTGCATTCTTTAAATTCATTACAACATATCTCCAAACAAATTTTCTATGATTACTTTAGCTATATAGGGTAATTTCTTGTTGTTGTATAAAGCCTTTATTACACTTACTGCGGGGGTATTTAAACTTTTTTCGTGTTCGAAAAGTACAATTAACATTTTACTAGAAGACTTTGGATGTTTGGCCACACAACTTCTAATATACGAAATCTCATTTTTTGCGAATTCCTCCAAAAGATCAACAGGAGTACTGGGATTCTCGGCCACATACCGCCTAACCACGAAATTAACATCCTTTGCTAATTCCCGTAAAAGATCCTCAGGGGTAGAAGGATTCTCGGCCACGTTTTGCTTAACCCCCCAATTGGCATCTTTGGCTAATTCACGCAAAAGATCTACAGGGGTAGAGGTACTACGGGCTCCCTTTAGTTTTTCGCTTAGTGTAAAAGTCTCTAAATCCATTACAACATATCTCCAAACAAAGTCTCTATGATAACCTTAGCTATATAAGGTAATTTATCATTTTTGTATAAAGCTTTTATGACATAGTTATTGGGGACTTTTAAACTCGTTTCAAAGTCTAAAATCCTACCAAGTATCTTACTAGAAGATGTTGGATTCTCGGCCACGGAGCATCTAACTGCTCCATATTTATCCGTTGCTAAATTACGTAAGGTACCCTCTGGGGTACTAGGGTTTTCAGTTACATTTCTTATAACTATCCAAGCTTCATCCTTTGTCAAATTACGTAAAACCTGGATAGGAGTACTAGGATTCTCCGCTACCGCCGCTCTAACTCTATAATGGTTCCGTGCTAATTCCTGTAAATTATTTTCTGAGGTAGCAGGATTTGCAGCCCTATTTATTCTTTCGTTCAATGTCATATTCTTTAAATCCATTACAACATATCTCCAAACAAAGTCTCTATGATAACCTTAGCTATATAAGGTAATTTAGGATTGTCCTCTAACGCATCTATAACATCAAGATCGGGTTTACTTAAATTCTTTTCCTGATCTAAAAGCATAACTAATATCTTACTGGAAGAATTAGGATGCTTTGCCACGGAAGCTCTAATTTCCCAGTATGCATCCTTTGCTAAATCCCCCAAAATATTCTCTGGGGTACTATAATTATTGGACACTTCCCATCTAATATCCGAATTTACATCCTTGGCTAAATCCCTTAAAACATCCAAGGGAGTATTAGGGTTATAGGCCGTCCCTTGCCTGATATCATCCTTATCCTCTATTGCGTATTCCCGCAAAATATCTTCAGGGGTATTCGGATTCATGGCCACCTCACGCCTAATTTTGTAATCATCCTTGGCCAATTCCCGCAGAACATCTGCAGGGGTATTATCATTTTGGGCCAACTTTATTTTTTCTATAAAGGGCATATCCTTTATTTTATTACTCATAGTAGTCTGGTTCCCCGAATTGTATCTTCTTGCAAAAATCTTCTTGGGTCATATCTTTTATAAGTTTTTGTACTTCTTTCTTATTCTCTAGATCAATACCCTCGTAGTCTTTAATGTATAATTTGATATAACATCCATAATCTCTATTAGTATAAGGGTCTTTCTCTACGTTGATATCGTAGGCTATATTAATATCTTCTACGCTAGGAGCCATATAATCCCCAGTCCCCTTTGTCATATCCTTAATAGTAGTTTTAAGTTTTGCGAATTCATTTGTATCTAAGATAGTTTTAAAATAGGATTCCTGGTTTCTAGGCAGGTATTGTAACCAGGTATGCAAATCTGATCCTTTTGTATTATAAAGGGATTTTAGCATAGAAGGATTGTTAAAAGATTTAACCAAATTTATAATGTACATTAACCCCGAGCCGTAATCCTGCTTAAATAAATTAATTAACTTTTTATATGATTTGAAGTCCTCTATAAGTCGCGAGAGCTCGTAGTCTAGATTGGAGTCAATATTTTTTTCAATATCGTCATGAGCAAAACTAATACTGTTATAACTAAATTTTAGGGTAACAAAGTAATAAAGATCTTTATCTGGGCTTTTTGTGTTTTTTTCTACACCTCTAACGTCGGAAGATACTATATATTGCTCGTACTCTGACCAATCAGAAGCCCCGTTTATTTCATATTCTACACAATAATTACTGGATCTATTAGCAAACGCTAATAGATTATTTTCTTCTTCTATAAAAGGATTCCATTTTAGTGTAGTGAAATTCTTAAGAGATGTATCTACTAACTCATCAACATCTCCATCCCATCCCGATTCATCTATAGCCGCATTGGTTATATAATTTTTGATTACTTCCGATATTTCTGGAATGTCCGGCACTTTATACCTCCTAAAACCTAGGTACAAACGTACCCCCTATTAATATAACATTAATCGCCTGATTTCTTGGATTTACTATTGTCGGAATAATCGGTTTTATACCAACCAGTTCCCTTTAAATGAAAATTAGAAACACTTACTAATTTTCGTATATCTAAGGACTGACATTCAGGACAAGAAACCTTTTCGGTTACAGGATCCTCTCGGTGGAAAATTTCAAATGTTGCATCACACTCGGTACATCTATAATCATAAATAGGCATGAATTTTATAACCTTTCTAGCACATGCGGAGAGACTCGAACTCCCGACTAATAGTTTTGGAAACTACCACTCTAGCCCACTCTTCATTTTATCCGCAACAATCACAAGAATTGAAACGAATATCGGTCGAAGCTACCGAAAAAGCACGTAAGAATATATTACGTGCTCCATTTATATCTCTATCAACAGAGATCTTTCCGTCAGAAATTGTTTTTTTACTACCTAAGTTTTCATCAATAAAACCATTCCAACTCATTGTTTTACTTGTCCAGGCTTCATTAACTTCTACAAAATGCTTATTATATTTCTTACACATCCACTGGAGAACTTGTTTGAATTTATAATGATTAAGACCCAGCATGGATCGAACCGTTTTAGTTCCTATTTTTCTATGAAATTTCTTGATCATTCCTTTAACTTCAAACTTCGGAAGAAGTATAATGTCATGTTTTTGTACAAGATCATATGCCACTCTTCTATGTAAATCTGAAATTAAGTCATCGATCCTATTTCTTAATTTATAGATTTTCTTATTAAAATATCTTATAGAATCAAAGAAAAATAAATTCCTGTTTTCTTTTTTACTATATTTGTTAAGAAATAATTTCCTTTTAGAAAGTAACTTGTCAACTTGTAAAAGTAATGGCATTATTTTTTCACCAAAGAAATTCTTACCATATTTATGAACAACTTTACCATTATAACATGTAGCAAATGTCCTTATGCCAGGATCAATAGCAACCATCCCAAGTCCTTGGTTCTCGGCACCTTGATCTAGTTCTATTTTCTCTAAAGCATTGACAAACCAGCGTCCATATTCAAATGATATAACCGTAGTTCTTCCAAATGAGAATTCAGGTATTTCTTCCGTAATATAAAATCTTCCCATAAACTTTTTAGTTAATCTCTGTTCTACGAAGCTCTGCTTCGTTTGTTTTATAGATTGAAATTTATAATCGCATTTTAATCCTCTCTTTCTTTTTCTTATTATAGATTGTCTTGTATTAAAGGCATGTCTGACAGCTTCTCCGGCTACTTCTGCACGGTAAAGTTTGTCTGTCCACTCTTCTTTAACTTTTTGTTTTATAGATCTTCTAAGTTCTATAACTTTAAGTTGATCTTTATAAGATGTTTCTTTGAAATGTTCTATAGCAAAGTTATAAGATCTTCTGGCTAGAGATAATAATTGAAATATTTCTGATTTATTCTTGGGGAATATCCTTATCTTTCGTGTAACACTTACTGTTTCTTTTGTCTGACTGGGGATTACAAAAGGAAGTGAGAAATGCAATAAGGGTTGAGATATCAAAACTTTCTGTTTGGTTATAATCTTCCAGAAAGATAACTTCTCCTCCATAAAATTCGATAACTTTGATGATGAAGGTAAGACCGCTTCGGGAGATGCGGTCTGGTGCGGTAACCACAAGTTTGATTGGAGTTCCTGACAAGACTTGTTCCAGAATTTTGACAAAGTTACGTCTTTTGAAATTAAATCCAGATCCAATGTCATACAAGAATTTTCCATTATACTTAGCCTCAAGTAATTCTTTTTGTTTATCAATAGAAGTTAATTGTTTTTTACTAGAAACCCTTGCGTACAAGATAGTTGTTTGCTCTTCCAAATAATTAATTCTAAAATGCCCACCGGGAGTTCTAACGGTTTCAAATAAACCTGCTTTGATCCAGCGTCTAATTGTTTGTGTAGTAACACCTTTTATCTGGGCTAATTTTGTAGTAGATATTAACATAATTTATAGTACCTTAATAAAAATACTAATGCAAGTGATTTGTTGTGATTGTTCTTTATTTTAGTAACTGAGTTACGCATATTTATAGGGGTAAATCGTAAAAACCTTTTTTAACATAGGTTGATTTATCGGAATAATCAATATTTTCTAAAATTTTAATAATACGTTCTGCTGCATGGCCTTCCCCGTATAAATTTACTAAGCCCTCTAGGGTAGTTGCGAACTCCGAAGATACTGCCAGTTTTATAGCAACGTTAATGTCTTTTGTGTTACATTCACAATTTAAGATATTAGCGGGCTGGACTCTTCCTTTTTGTCTATCTCCTATATTTACAACAGGTATTTTAAAAGAAGCACTTTCCAATATACCACTGGAAGAATTACCTATCATTAATTTAGAATGCTGCAAAGCACTTAGATATCGGACTTGTCCCAAGTTCTCAGTAAATACTATTTTATCTTTATACTTTTTACGGTAGTCCATAATTATGTCATAAATTAAACTACCGCCTGGATCTGTATTTGGCATTGTGATTAAAGTTGTAAAATCTTGCTGTATAATAGAATTTAAAACTTTTTTGATTTGATTTTCGGCATCTTTGGATTCATCCCGGGTAACAGGATGAAAAGTCATCATAGCAACATCTTTATTGAAATCTACACCCGTTGATTTATGTAATTCGTCTTTAGACATTAAGTCCAAGCTTACTATATTATCTATTCCTATAGCCCCCACCACAAAAACCTTATCCGGATGTTCCCCTAATTGTATAACGCGTCGAGCATACTCAGGAATTGATGTAAAATGTAACGAAGCCATTTTAGTAATTGTATGTCGTATTGTATCATCAATACATCCGAACGTGGCCTCTCCTCCATGGATGTGTATAATAGGGACGTTGTAAATCATAGCGGCAGTACCTGCAGCCATTAATTCATATCTATCCCCTAAGAGTATCATACCGTCCGTAGAATAACTTTCGAATATTTTAGCGTAGGCTACAATACTATCGGCTATAGAGGAGCATACTTCTTTTTGCGTATCTTCTTTTTGTTCTATAGGTATTTGGTGATTTATTGTAAATCCATCCCGTTCTATAATTTTATAAGTATTTCCATGTTTACTAGAAAAATGAGAACCTGTTACTATTAATCTAAATGTTATTTTATCTGATTGTTTCAGTTTATTTAAAAGAGGGTACAATAATCCATAATCGGCTCTGCCTGTAGTTACAACCATTAATTTCAACATAATACAAATAAGTACCTTTCTTTTTTGCACCCCCACCACGGATCGAACGTGGCCGCACGGGATCAAAGCCCGTTGCCCTACCTACTAGGCTATGGGGGTAAAATATTAAAGGATGTTAGGCAGTTTTAGACTAGGATGACTATCTACAATATCAGAAATATATTCTCCTGGGCCTAAAACAATATGCTCACAGCCTTCTTGTTCGTGTAATTCTTTTAGCCAGTTATTCCAATTGGCAGAAAGAAGCTTAATAAAACCTTCGGTACTTCCTCGTTGTTTATACCGTTGGATATATTCTTCTTTTAATCCTACTTTGGGATAGACTAAAACAAAATTGATATTGTTTTTAACTAGTGCCTCTCGGACTTCCTTGTGGGTACTAATTAATATTACATCGACTTTCCCTATATTATCTTTTATATGTTTTATGTAATTTTCAGGAAAATCTTTTTTGTCAAAAGTACTACTGTCGCTATCTAAAACCTTTAGTCCCGATTTGCCGACAAAGTAACTTTTCCCCGTAGCTGGGAATCCTGCACATAAAATAGTTTTAAGGTTTTTATTTTCCGTACTGGGTACCTTCTCTAGTTCTTCAAAACAAGCTTTAATTACCCAAGCATCCCAAAGAGAATTGTGCTTTTTAGCTGCGGGATCCTCTATGTTCATAAAAGCTAAATCTTCCCTGGTCACATCAAAAGCCTCTGCCAATGGAATATTTTTAACAGTTGCTATCTCTTGATCTAAATTCCAACAATCCGCCGTAATATTTTTAGGAAGATCTAACGCACTTTTCCCATGTGTTACCAGATCGACAAATAATACCATATCGTAATGATGAACATCACTATAGAGCTCCACGGAATCATAAAAGGATAACCATTTAGCTAATTCCTTACCTACTTCCTCGGTAGTTCCCTTTACCATATAATCATTATGGTTATCATCTGCCATGGAAACAAAAGGAGGACGATCATTAAAAAGTAAATTACCTATAACATTTTCAGTTATCCAGGGGTCAACGTCCTTATTAAAGTCCGTACATTCTCCATAAAACTGCTTACCTTCCGTATCAACACACCCAATACTTATAACTTCTGCAGTTTTAAACAATCCTGTAAATTCCATGTCAAAATAAATTCTCATAATAAAACCTTCCGAGTATGTTAAAATTATATGGTCATATAAAACTATTATAATTTTTATATAGTGTCAACTGTTTAATGATAGTATAATGGTAATTTAGTATTATTTACCAAACACTGGTAGTTTTAATACTTTGGAGAATACTTTTAATGAAATTCCCATTTATACAATATTGTTCACAGGGAGAATTAGTAGCATATGGGTGACGAGAATAACCAACTTTTTAAAAAGGATATGTATACGTTATGGATTTAGAAAATATGGAAACTTTTGAAAAATTACAATTGACCTTAAATCCTAATATCCCTGTTGAAGTTTTGCGTGAGTTGGCCGCAGATGAAGATGAGGAAGTTAGGGCTAATGTGGCCGAGAATCCTAATGCCCCTGTTGATGTTTTGCAGGAGTTGGCCAAAGATGAAGGTAAGTGGGTTAGGTATTATGTGGCCAGAAACCCCAATACCACTGTTGATGTTTTGCGGGATTTGGCCAAAGATGGATCTTGGCATGTTAGGGAGCATGTGGCCTTAAATTCCAAGTCTTCTATTAATACATTAGTTATGCAGTTTGAGTATGAAAAGAGTTTAAGGAAACCTGACCCATATGTCATAGAGGCTTTATATGTAAATGAGAATTTACCTGCATTTGCCAAAGTAATCATAGAAACTTTATTCGGGGAGATGTTAACGTAATGGATTTAAAGAATATGGATTTAAAGAATATGGATTATAACGAGAAACTAGAATTGGCCGAGAATCCTTCTACCCCTATTGATGTTTTGCGTGAATTGGCCAAAGATGAATATTGGCTGATTAGGCGGAAGGTGGCCACGCATCCCAATACCTCTTTGGATCTTTTGCGGGATTTGGTAAAGGATGAAAATTCAGGGGTTAGGGTGGATGTGGCCCAACATCCCAAGGCTTCAAGTAAGCTACTAGTTATTCTTTTTGAATATGAAAAAAGTTTAAGGAAACCTGATGAAAATGTCATATGGTTTTTATATGCCCATAAGAACTTACCCGCATTTGCTAAAAGGGTTATAGAAACTTTGTTTGGGGAGATGGTAGCGTAATGGATATAAAGAATATGAATTATGATGAGAAATACGACTTGGCCAAGAATCCTACTACCCCTGAAGATGTTTTGCGTGAATTGGCAAAGGATGACTATTGGGGGATTAGGGCAGAAGTAGCCCATCATCCTTCTACCCCTGTTGATCTTTTGCGTGATTTGGCAAAGGATAAAGAGGGGAGGGTTAGGTGGTATGTGGCCAATAATCCCAATACCCCTGAAGATGCTTTACGGGATTTGGCCAAGGACGAAGATGGGAAGGTTAGGCAGAATGTGGCCGAGAATCCCAAGGCTTCTAGTAAGATGTTAGTTATGTTATTTGAGTACGAAAAGAGTTTAAGGAAACCTAGTAAATATGTCATAAAGGCTTTATATGCAAATGAGAATTTACCCACATTTGCCAAAAGGGTTATAGAAACTTTATTTGGGGAGATGATAACGTAATGGATTTAAAGAATATGACAACTGAGGAAAAACTGG
>Ga0307928_10001948_pt1 | contig 15750 bp, 16 predicted proteins | sample AceLakmetagen232_FD_201815 | JGI IMG/M metagenome (GOLD analysis project Ga0307928, IMG submission 201815) | Saline water microbial communities from Ace Lake, Antarctica - #232 | ecosystem: Environmental > Aquatic > Non-marine Saline and Alkaline > Saline | place: Antarctica: Ace Lake... | reverse complement strand
CCTTTGGCGTTTTTTTCTCACAACCAATCAGGTGAAATTATCCAAAGAGTTACCGAAAACGTTAACGACATTGATCGCTTTTTCCAGCATGGCTTTCTACGCCTGGTAAACATGGCCTCTAAAATGATGCTGGTGTTTATCTTTATGTTTGTTATTAACTGGCAAATCGCAGCAATAGTTTTATTAGGCGTAATTATTATTCTTTTATTTTTATTGATCCAAGGTAATATTTTACATAAAATGAGCAATAAATATTTAGCAATGGATAGTCATTTAGCTGCCTTTGATCAAGAAACTTTAGATGGTCACAAAGTTATTGCTGCTTTTAACCAAAAACAGTTTTGGGTCGAACGCTTTCAAAAACGAAATCAGCAATTTTATCAATACTCAAAAAAATACAACTTGGTCTCAGTTAGCTCTGATGGCTTTTTAAGCATTGTGAGCAACATCACCACTTTTCTGGTTTTATTCGTTTCTTTATCCTTTTTTTCTCAACAACAACTGGCTGCCGGGACCGTAATTTTACTCACTGCTTATAGTTTTAGCGTTTTTAAAAAAATGAATGGTATCTCTAATATCTGGATGAATTTACAGCGCGGTTTGGCTGCAGCCGATCGATTGCAATTAATCTTGAAGCTTAAAACTAACATTGTAGAAATTGCCAATCCCTACGACCCCCCAATTAATCAAGTACGAGGGGCAGTTGAATTTAAACACGTTACTTTTAGTTATGCCGCTGATAAAAAGCCAGCCCTTAAAAATCTAAATTTGAAAATTAAACCAGGTCAGTCAGTCGCCATTGTCGGCCCAACTGGAGCTGGTAAGACTACTTTTGTGAATCTCATTGCTCGTTTATATGATCCTGACAAAGGTCGGGTCTTAGTTGACGGCGTTGATGTTAAAAATTGGGAATTAGATAATTTACGCAGTAAAATTGGCTATCTGATTCAAGATACTTTTCTATTTGAAGACACTATTCTAAATAATTTGCGCTATAACAACCCGGCTGTTACTCAAAAACAAGCCAGTGCAGTTTTTAAACAACTTGGTGCTAGTAGTTTAATTAAACAGTTGCCTCAAGGCTTAATGACTAAAATTAACAGCCAGGGAAATAATTTATCAGCTGGTCAAAGACAAATTGTCGCCCTAGCGAGAGTCTTACTCAGACAACCAAAAGTTCTAATTTTAGATGAAGCTACAGCTAAAATTGACACCAAATCTGAAAAAATGATTCAGACAGCCATTGAAAAATCCACTCAAGGTATCACTAGTTTTATCATTGCTCATCGTTTAAGCACTATTTTCAATAGTGACCTGATTATGGTCATCAATGACAATACTATTATTGAATGTGGCGCACACAAAGATTTGTTGAAGAAAAAAGGAGCTTATTTCGAAATGTACTCGCGATTTGTGAGATAAAAATTAATTGCAATTACCGTCAACTCACTCGGTACCAAAATATCTATCACCATAATCTCCCAGGCCAGGCACAATATATTTTATTGTGTTTAAACGCTCATCAATGGCCGCAGTAAAAATTTCTACTTCTGGATATTTAGTCTGAACTACTTTAATTCCTTCGGGAGCAGCCACCACACAGACAACTCTCATAGCTTTAGTAGTCTCTTCAGCAATGTGATCTAAAACATGTAAAATCGAACCACCAGTAGCCAGCATTGGATCAGTCACAATAACTACTGAGTTTTGGGTTAACTTTGGTAATTTCCAATAATACTCACGAGCAATTGCTGTCTTCTCATTGCGCTCTAAGCCCACAAAACCGATCTTGGACTTGGGTAAAAGATGCATGGCACCAAATAACATGGCAATACCTGAACGTAAAACTGGCACCACCACTACCTCGTCTTTGAGCTTCTGTACTTTGGTAATTTTAATCGGAGTTTCAATTTTACAAGCTTTAAATTCTAAACCACGAATGGCTTCAGCAAACAAAAAATTGCAAATTTGATCTGAATGAAATCGAAACTTTTTAAGTTTGGTGTTTTTATCTCGCAAATGGGCCAGAGAATCGGTTACAAACGGATGATTGACAACGTGAACTTGGGAATTCATAAAAATCAATTATTTTTGCTTAATTACTGGTTGTTTATTTAATGTTTGCATGAATTGATGCCTCCCTTTAGCCACTTCAACCTCAACTATTTCTCTTTGTTGTCGCGCTCGACGTTCAGGTGGTTGAATTTCTGGGATAGATGAATTCGCTGGTTTAACGCCACTATAAAGACGCTTAATTTTTGCCCTTAATTCAGCTCCTGTTAATCGAGGTTGACCAGCTAGTTCCTCCAATCTTTCAGTAAAATTCTGAAAAAATTTTTGCTGGGGTGTTTGCTCAGGCGGTTGTTGGAGAACGAAACCATCATCATGATTAACAGGATTTTCAGGAGCAATGGAATCTGAAGTTGGAGCGGGTGACTGTTCAGCTAATTTAACAGGGCTCATAAGCTATTCATAAGCATATGCTAGCAGTATCTTAGCGTCAAGCCAAAACTTTATTGCAACAATGCTTGCTGTATCATGGCGTCAAACCCGGAATAACCCTTGCCTTGATAAAAAATCATAGGAAAATAAGCATAGTCATCAGAGACTCCTTCGCTCTCAGGATCAATCGCAATGTACTCATTTAACAAATCTCTAAAACCCACCTCAGTATCCAAGTACTCAGCCACTTCCAGCTCATTTTCTTCAAAAAATGCTAGAGCGTCGAAGCACATTTGTCCACGATTATTATGAAACATCACAATTTTATTCGAATCAATAATGGTAGTAGCTATCAAAGGCTCCTCCAACCCAGAGATTGACTCGTATGCCTCCATTGGCTGAGCTGGATTGGGCTGAACATACTTAACTTCACGATTGATCGGAATGTCAGCATTGGGTAAAGCTAAAATCTGATTCTGCTCCAACCAATCATTAAAACCGCGCCAAACAACTTTATCTGAAGCCAACACTCGCCGATATTCTATCCACCATTCTTTTCTAGTGCCACCTAAATAAGCATGTGAGACTAAAATCATATTTTGGGGATTTTTCTCTAAACTTGCATCGAGCATTTCGCCAAAATCTTGAGCCGTCGAACCACGGGCCCACAAGCTATAATCACACAAAGAACCTCGGCCCATCTCATCTAAATCAACGTTGGTCACCGAAATTATCTTTACTTTATATTCATCAGGATTATAGATCACCGCCTCCACATCTTGAGTACCGCGAGCCAAAATGTACTCAATACCCAAAGCGTCAGCCGCCTTAAGTGTGTTTTCATCATAAGAAAAATAGCGACTACCAAAAAGCCGCATTTTCTTGCCGGTTACTACTTCAACTAATTGCTGCGAGGCTTGCATGAGATCAAATTGCTGTTCATAAGGCATATCCCAAAATGGTGCTTCACTATAACTGCCGGCAATTTCATAACCTTTATTAGCCAATCGCTTAAAGACTTCGGGATAATCTTCGATAATATTGTCTTGAACTTTAACTAAAGCGGTTAAATTCCGACTGTCCAATTCTTTTTCCCATTGCAACACCCCTTCAACCGATTCAAACTCAATTAGCATCATTAAGCCATTAATTGATTGATCTGACTGAAAAATTACGTTTAGCTGAGTCTGGGTGAGCCACGCTGCCGCCGCTACAATCATAATTATTATCGCTCCCAAAGCCCAATAAGAAAAATTAAATTGACTGTATTTCATTTTTCTTATCATAATTGAGTATTGTGTTTGATAAATATGAATACTTATTCACCCATATTTAGGTTAACTCCACTTTTCTTGATAGTCAACCCAAATAAAACACTAGTTTCATTGAGGTTAAAAAGTTTATTTACCTTTTTGCGACAACTCAAATAACTAAGATATAATCAGATTGATACTCAATAATTAATAAAGAATAAAAATGCCGTTTAGACCAGAAAATAATCTTAAGCCAGATCAAGAAACTGAAGAAAAACTCAAGATGCAGAAAGGACCATTCATTGGGTTTGCCTTGATACTAGTGAGTGAAATTGGTAGAGGCGATGGATCTGAACCTCCGGTGTCACAAGCAGGGGCAAGAACTCCTGCATATTGGCTGGGTTATCCGCCATATCCTGATCAAGAACCTTAGTTCGATCGCGGCACTCAAAAATTTTAGATTAATTCAGAAAAAATATTTTTCTGCAAAAACTAGCTAGCAAAGTGATGGTCCAAACAAAATATTGGTTAACCTTTATGAATAGTTGGCTTAGTTAGCTTAACTAATTCATCTTTAACAAACAATTCAATTGCCGCCTGAGCTGTTTTTCCTTTTGTCTGATAAATATCAAACAAATAATCACGCAAAGCAAAAAACGAAATATCCCCTATTTGCGGAGTGAGCACTGTATCGCTCTTCTGTTTCAAAGCCAGCTTAGCCACAGCTAAACCAGCTCTCTGCGCCTGATCTTTAAACGGATTGACTAAAAAATAAAAACCTTTAATCTCTGTTTTTTTTAGGTTAACGAACAATAGATATGGTGCTCTGGCCAACTGTTTGGCTAAAATTGAAGCCAAACCCTTCTTCTCTATTACTGGAATCACTAGATGGCGATAATCGCTCTTAAATGGCTCGACGTGAACACTTATATCTACTGCTGGCACCGCTTGTTGGATAGCCGCTTCAACTTTACTTGCAATTTCATGAGAGCGCGTGACATCAACCGATTTTCTTACTCCAACTTTAACTTCCCCAAAAATAGATGGTCCTGACTGACGGAGACGCAGAGCCGAATAAGATTCAATCTCAGGGATATTTTTTAAAACGGCCGCAATCTTTTCTTCAATCTCTGAGTCAGGACTAACATCCAATAAAACTGAGACCGCATTTTTTAAAGTTGACCAACCGATTTGAAAAATCAAAAAAGAGATACCAATCGTAACCACGCTGGCCACATAAGGAATCTGATAATAAGCGGCCAATGTGCCTAAAAAAACCGCTGACGAAGAAAAAATATGAGTCCTATTTTCTTTGCCCATGGCAATTAAACTCTGGGCTCCTGTCTCAGTGCCCACTTTAACCTCATAATTCCCAAAAAATAATAAAATGATAGCGTCGACTAAAGAAATAGCCAAAGCAAATAAGGGTACGCTTATAGTTGATGATGTCCCAAAGCTGGTATAGCCTTGTGTTAACATCTCCCAACCAGCAAAAATTACTAATAAAGAGATAACCAGCGCCCCCAAATTTTCCGCTTTATAATAACCGTAATTAAATTTTTTATCCGGTTCTTTTTGGGCAATTTTCAGTCCCAGCCAAGAAGTAATAATTGATAAAATATCTGAAGCACTGTGAATGGCGTCAGAAATTAAAGCCAAGCTACCAGATAGAATCGCGGCTACAATTTTCAGCGCCACTAGAGTTCCCTCTAGCCAGATAGCCTTTTCCGCTACCCGCTGGCTTCGTTTTAAGTTGTTGTTTTTAATTTGATGATTCATGATTTAAAAATAATCTGGTCGATTCTAATTTGTTCACGTTATTCACAAAACTGCAATTAAAACTTATTTTCGTGTCATTGGTGAGCTACACTTAGGACAACGTAATTGATAACACGGGACACCTTGCTGATGTTGCATTTCATAGCGACAATCAGGGTTAGTGCAGATACAAATTCCTCCTAAGCCAGCAGCGTCGCCACCCATGCGACCGCGACCACCTGAGCCACCGCGAACTCGACCTAAACCACGACCTCTCCCTTTTCGTCTAAACAACGACATAAAAATCCTTTACTGTTTAAAAAGTACTAAGTTTACTATACACCATACCGAAAGCCAAAGATTGTGATTAAAAATATTTTTTTCATCTTGTTTTTCGCAAAAAAAAGGTTTATTTTAGTTAGAAGACCTGCCCCCCAAAAACAGAAAGGTCTTATGATTTCTCCTGAAAGTAAGCAGGATGTTTTAACAGCTGTAAAAACTTTAGAGGAAGCCTTAAAAGAAGGTATCCCTTCCACTATTTCTCCAGCAGTAGCATTACAATTAACTACCCTAGTTAGAGTCTTGGCCCAAGAAGTTGCTGAGCTTGAAAATCAAGTCCAAGAACAAGGCGATCGTTTACGAAACTTAGAAGCTCAGTTAGAAACACAATATACTTTTTGTTGTGGCACTGGTAACGTGCCATTAGCTCAAAAAGTAGCTGATCTTTTAGGGTGTGAACTAGACAACACCATGGAACCAACTTTAGAAAATCCAACGCTTAGAGTTTTCCAGGGAGTTGAATTTAAGCCTATTATTAGAGACACGCTGCGAGGAAAAGTAGCGATTTTATTTCAATCCCCTTCTCCAGCCTACGAGTATCCCCCCGGATCGGGAAAACGTACCTATGGGATTAATGGCGAAATCATACAAGTTCAATTAATGATTGATGCCTGCGTCAAAGCAGATGCCAAAGAAATTATTCTCGTCATGCCTCGAATGCCATATGCTCGACAAGATCGAAAAAAATCCGGCGAACCAATCAGCTCTGCCCAACTCCTTCAAACATTTGCTTTTCAAGGAGCTAGCCATTTTTTTTGTTTAGATCTTCATGCTCAACAAAGTATGGGTACCGTTAATAAGCCTTTTGATGCTCCCTATTCCAGTTATGCCTTGGTACCATGGATACAAAATTATTTAGTTCAAGAAAAAATTTCTCCAGAGGACATAATGTTCTTAGCGCCTGATAATGGTGGCGTAGCCATGAATACTAGATATTCACAAATGGCGCTTGGAGCAAACAGAACAGATGTAGCCATGATTAGTAAATCTAGAAATACTGTCACTGGTAAAACCAAAGTAAATGCCATCACTGGCGATGTAGACGGTAAAATCGTCATTATTGTGGACGATGAAGTCGGTAGTGCTGGGACTTTATGCCAAGCAGCTAAACAAGCTTACGACTCTGGAGCCATAAAAGTAATTGCATTGGGTGTCCATGGCTTACTGCATCCAGGTGAAGATGGCCAACCAGGAGCTTTAGAAAGAATTCGGCAATCGCGGATTGACTTACTTGTCACTACCGATACGATTGATCATCGGCCAGAAGTTTTAGCAGCGGCAGACGATCCAAACAGTAAGCTTAAAATTGTGACTGTTGCCCCTCTCATTGCCGCAGTCATTCAAAAAATTCTAAGTGGTGATAGAACTAGTGATTTGATTATTCCAACTAATGGCGACTTTCCACCAGTTACTACTTAACAATTTCTATAAAAAAAACTCCTAGCTTTCACTCATCTTCTTAAGTCAGGCTGTCCCTCAGTTTGCAAGTATTCAACTCCAGCGGTCTGATTTTTCATATTTTTCAGCTGACCAAAAATATAAGCTAAATCAGCTTCTACTCCAGGTTGGAGACAGCTTGCATTAAAATTTGGAGTAACAAAATTCTTTGAGAATTTTCTGTCATATATTTTTCTACACAAATTAATTGATGGCTAGACAAGTTGATTTTAACATAATAGCATTATTTAATTACTCACTACAGAATTCTATCTATATGTATTAAACTATGTCGTTGCAGGGACTAATGAACGGTGCTGGAACCTATTTTAGTATTGGTCATGTGTCACTAAATCAAAAAAGATATACATCTCACTATCTTTAATACCTAAAGCTCTTAAATCTCCCTTAATCCAAATAGCGTATTGTTCTGATCTTTTACCTTTTAGCTTGTGCAGCTTTAATGACGGATGCTGATAATTTTTTTGGAAAATACTAAATTGTCTAGTCAATGCCAACTTAAGTTGGCTATCTTTTTTACAAAGTTTTTTAGCTTTTTTCTGAAAAGAGTCAGTCAGATGAAAATTCATAGCGTGCTGAAAAATTTCTTAGCATCTTTAATCTCTATAGTTTTACCAGTTTTGTATTCCTCCAGAGCTTCTAAACCTTTTTCTTCAGTTACTTTACTCATCTGATAAATAGGCACTGTACCTTCTCTAAGGAAATTTTCAGAAGCCTTACCAATTACAAAACGAATAGTTTTAGGTAAATTATAGCCAAACTGGGATCCATAGCTGCTTAAAATAGCTGCCTCTTGATCAGTGAGAGAAAGTTGAACTTTTGTCATAATAGTAACAATATAATGCTAAAATATTACTTTGTCAATGATTAAGAAATGATCGGGAAATACTTTTTTACTGCTGCAGGCCTGCCTGCCGGTAGGCAGGGCGGGAAGGATTTCGCGACTCGTCAACTTATACTTTTTTGGAGGGTGGCTCGTATGCATTACCCAGGTGCTTCCGCTCTGCTGCAGCACTTGGCGGCAGAACAAAGCTACGCCTGGCTAAATCATTATTCACCACACAAAAAACAGAAAACCCCGCGTTGCGGGACTTTCTGTTTTTGCAGGGACTAGTGGACGATGTTGGAACCTATTTTTTAGCTTCAGACATTTTTTTTAATCTGTCAGTTGCATAAAATCTCGTATATTTTCCTTCTCTTTTTGATTTAATTAAGCCAGCTCTCTGCAAGCTCTTAAGATCTTTAGATGCTGTCTGCCTCGCCACATCATTTATCGTAGAATGTGTGGTAGTTGTTGTCGAAGCCTTATCTTCAGAAATAAAATAAAAAAGCAATTGTTTTTGTCGTTCATTTAAAGACATATGACTGTCTAAAATTCTTTCAACTTTCTTATTTTGACCAATTTGTTTTTGAACATATTCGTTAAATTCTTTAATTGCTTGAGAAATTTTACTCATTTGATAATCAAAAAAATAAGTCAAGTCATCAGAATCCTGCTCTGTATAAATATATGCTTTTGCATATTGAACTGGTGATTTTTTTATAACTGTAGAAATAGGTAGGTAAGAAAAAGCCCAATAGCCACTTTTTAACAAGTACCAATAAAATAAAGCCCTAGCTACCCTTCCATTTCCGTCTACAAATGGATGAAGATATCCAATCCAAAAGTGGATGAAAATTGCCTTTATAATTGGATGAATAAATTTACCTTCTAATTCGTCATTGGCATAAGCTATTAACCTGTCTACTTCACTTTGAATAAATGATTCTTTGGGAGGAATGTAAGAAGTGTATTGTTGAGATCCTATCATTCCTTCAATTACAATATCGTCAGAATCTTTTCTAAATCTTTTTTGTTCACTTTTTTCGAGGGTTTTATCTACCAATAAAGAATGTAGTTCAAACAACATTTTTCTAGAAAGTTTTCTATCTTTGAAGTCATCTTCTAATGCTAACATTGCCTTATAATTATTCATAATCATCTGTTCGGACTTATTTTCTGGCTTTCTTTTTTCTAAAATGAATTTTTTTGCGGCTGCTCTTGTTGTGTGAGCACCCTCTAATTGACTAGAGGCAATCGCTTCCTCAATCACACCTCTATTTATATATGTTTCTCTACTCCCTAAAGGAATCTTTGATTGAGGAAAGAGCTGTCCACCCATCATCATATCTATAACATGCAATTTTTCATCAACATATATGAGTCGGTTCCATTTAAAATAATTCCCATCTATTGATTTTATTGGAGTTATAATTGCATTAGCATCTCTAGATGCTCTTATCAAAAACCATTGCTCTTCTGCGCTTAATTTTTTAGATAATGATTTATGTTTAAACTTATCCCAATAAATATATTTTGGATAATTAGCAGATGAAATAATGCTTCTATAATGAGCTGTATCTTCTAGAACTTGTTGAATATTGGACCAATTAATAGATTTTAAGTCTGGTTTTTCTAAAGAAAACATCGGATTTATTAGTTTTTTATTCTTTGTCATAATCTTTAATATGTTAAATGTTAGTATTAATTAACATGTTAACTACATGTTAACCATATGTCAATACTTAACATGTTAACTACATATTAAGTACATGTTTATACTTAATATGTAGTTAAAAATAATCGATCTACGAGAACTCTGCGATTCGCTCTCTATACTCGCTCACAGGCACTTGGCGGCCGTCCTACGGACACTAGGCAGGAGATTCACTCTTGCCGTCGGAACAAAGCTACGCCTGGATAAATCATTCTTCACCACACAAAAAACAGAAAATCCCGCGTTGCGGGACTTTCTGTTTTTTGCAGGGACTAGTGGACGATGTTAGAACTCACTTCAAACCTTTTTATATAAATGATAAACTTCTTTTATGACAAGCATTGCCGAAACATTAGAAAGAAGAAGAAATGAAGACAGTAGTCTTATTGAAACTAAGGGTATAAAAGAAACAAAAACGGGCGAAAAACTTTACATATACAGTCTTAGTGATACGTCCTCTCTTCATTCTGAAATAAAACAAGCTATTGCAAGAGAGATGGAGAGAGTTTCTGAAGGTTTAATTAACTCAGAACATATATTGGCTCAATTTGAAGCAAACACATATAATCTTTTTTTTGCTCTATCAGAACAAGGACAAATGGTTGGTTATGCTACAGTTTTTCCCAAAGAAAAAAAGGGCTTTGTTTATTTGAATAAAGTTCAAGTATTTTCTAAAGAAAGAAATAAAGGAATAGCTACAATTATTCTGCGTCAAATTATGGAAAGCTCCAGTTATATTAGCTTAATCAATATAGTTTCTTCTCCAGAAGTTAAAGAGGCAATGGCTCGTTTATATCTCAATTTAGGATTTCAAACACAGGACAATATATCTTTTAATTGGGAAAGTGATCAATAAGTTGATTTATCTTGACTTATAGGCAAATATTTATTTTGCAGGCCTGCCTGCCGGTAGGCAGGGACTAGTGAACGATGTTGGAACTTATTGAGACAGACAGCTACTTCCCAACAATTTTAATTCCCTTCACTCCCAAAACTAGTAGGGTTAAAATTAATATTTTTAAAATAAAATGACCATGAATATCCATAAAATCTCTAGTCATAGGAGTTATATTCCCAACTAAAAAATGAACTAAAATACTAATGGGCAAAGTTAAAAAGAGCCATGATTGTCTGGGAACATCCAAGTGAAATTTAAAGAGTATCTTTGATAAAACTGGAGAAATCAAATAAATTCCTAAAAATGAAACTGCAAAATCAAAGATAGCATAGCCACCTAAACGAAATTGTCTTAAAAATTCTATAGAAAACATATGGTTGAAACCTATCTAAAATCTTTTTCTCCAAGATCTTCACTAAATCTTAATAAATACCCATCTGGGTCTTGAACCAAAAATTCTTTATTTCCTAAAAGCTTATTATCTTGACGATACCAGTTTTCCATGACTTTTTTAAAAAGAGGATGATTGTCTTTAGCAAGAGAATCTATGAGTGATTTAATTTGTTTGACTTCAATTTGAAAATTAACTCCCCTGCCAAATGGTTTCTCCATCTTTCCTACACTCCAATTGCCATTGACCTCTTCGATCATTAATTGAGAACCCTCTAAAGAAATAAGAGCAAATTTTGACTCTTCTCGCTGATATTCAATTTTAAAACCTAAAATATCGCGATAAAATTTTAAGCTTTCCGTAAAATTTGAAACCGACAATTCTGGAATTAATGCATTGAATATTAAATTAGACATATAAAAATAATAAACTTCCCCGCAGCAAGCTGACGGGGTATTAATGTTAATTGTTATAATGATATCATGCTTACGACGTGCTATCATTTTGACTCCAACCGCAGCAAGCTGCGGGGAAATCTATTCGATTATAAAGCAAAAAAATATAGATAGTTAATCTATCTATATATCAAACTATATCACTGCAGGCCTGCCTGCCGGTAGGCAGGGCGGGAAGGATTCGGTCACCGGTTCGCTCTGTCGTTCGTCACGAAGCTCCCCAAGTTTGGGGATCTTCTACTCACTCGGTCGCACCCGTCGACCCCGCCTCGCAATATGGGCTTTAGATTGCCCTATTGCTCCGGCATTCAAATCCTCAATTAATTATAAAAATAGAGCTATAAATAGCTCTATTTTTATAATGCAGGGCGGGAAGGATTCGAACCCTCACGAGTTGTTTTGGAGACAACCATGCTACCATTGACATTACCGCCCTTTAATCTATTGCTTCCTAATTCAATGCGTGCTTAATTGAACTTAATTTTAACATAAATCGCCTCTATAAACTCCAACAGACAGTCCCTTCCACTTTCCACTCCCTCTTTTTTGCTTTACACTTAAAGCTATCTATGAACAATATTTTCGACCCTGCACTTGATAAAATTTTAAAAAAAGACCGAGAGTTGCTCGAAAAAACCCAGCTACCGATTGTTACCGTTTCAACCACCCACACCGAAGACTTAAAGGGTTTTCACAATCTTTCAGAGATAGATACTACCACTGACGTGGTCCTCTCTAGAGCCCACTACTCCATGGCCTTGGCCGCAGCAGTCCAAGTTTGGGGTGATAAAATTGATCCGCTCAAAGCCTGGGTGGTTGATCCCACTAACTACGTGACTAGCAAAGACTGGTATGGCGTCAAGCTCACCGAAGCCATCGGTCAAATCTTAGCTCGCACCCCTATTTTAAAAAAATTAAAAGATTTAGTTGATAAGTTTGGTCGCAATAAACTACCAATTCTAGACAGCATTACACCATCACTTCTTTACTTAACCCAAAATATCACCAAGCCCATTCTTTCTTTTCACATTGCCGCTGGTAATATTTTGGCAGCTCAAGGAAAAACAATTTACCAGATGATCACCGATCCTCATGTTCGCGCAGATTACTTAAACGAAGCTGAGCGTGAAAATGTCACGTTTTTAGTTTTTGACGATAAAACAAAAATCGACTTTCTAGAAAAAGCAGCGGTTTTACATAAAAAAGTTGATCCCAATCGAGTCATCGTGACTGGTCCACCAATTGATCCACGCATTATCTTAGCTGGTCGCAATAAAAAGCCATGGCGTAATGGTCCACTAAAATTGTGTCTAACAACTGGCGGTTTAGGCACTAATAAAGCTGAAATTAAATCAATTTTAGGTCAACTCATTCCAGAATTGCGCAAGCGACCTAGTTCTTATCAGCTAATGGTTTATGTTGGTACTCATCGAGATTTAGCTGAGTTAGTCACAAAAATGGCAAAAAAATCACACCTTGCCTTGACTGAAGTCGGCAGCTATGATCCGGCTGACTTCGAACTTGCCGGCAAATTAGAACCAGCTCGAGCCTATCAAACAGTTAAGCAAAAATTTAAAAACAGTCGCTTGATCTTAATTTATCATCCTCAAATTATTGATGCCAATGAACTGTTAATTCGCTACGCCTTCCCCTGGGCTGATGGTTTTTTAACTAAACCATCCGGAGATATGGCCTACGATGCTGCAGCTAGTGGTAGTTTTATCCTGACCCTTAAAGAATGGGGTGAATGGGAACATAACATTCGAGAAATTTTTGCACAAAAAAGCATTGCGCGTCAGAGTAAAAGTAATAGCATTGTTGAACAGCTTCAAAGCTTGACTTCGGCTAAAAGTAGAGCTCAATCTTGGGTTGAACAAGCCATGCTTAATGCCCAAAATATTGATCTACTATTTTTGGAGGGAACTAAAAACATTGTCAGAACAGCCAAAAAGCGAAAACTCTAGAAAAATAGGGCTTACTTCAACTTCTTAGCCAACTTGTGCTCAGTATGAGCATTACAGCGAGGACAAAATTTTTTAATTGGAAAAGTGCCAGCACCATCTTTTTGTTTTTTGAGAGTTTCGTTGTTCTTATTGTATTGCGTCACGTAATTAAAAAATCTACATTTAGTGCAAACTAAACCGACTATTTGTCTTGGTCCTTTTTTCTTTGATGCCATGGTTAATTTTAAAGATTAAAGTAAAAATAAACTTTACCCCAATCTAATTCCTTTAATTAATTTTTTATCTCTATTGCAAGGCTAGTATTTTAACATAAATACTTCTTGATAAACAAACACAATCTTTTTCTCAGTTTTACTCGAGTTAACAAAACACCAACGGCGCTTGCCCTCTATGAGCTGAGACCGGGATTCGAACCCGGGACCTACAGTTTACAAAACTGTCGCTCTGACCAACTGAGCTATCTCAGCATAATTTTCCAATTCGTTTCTTGTTCACCCGAAGCCAAATGAGTATTTTTTTACCTCAAATAGCTCAAAAAATAACAGTAAATAAAACTAAGCAAATCTATTCAAAAAAATTAGTTGAGCCGAAGATGGGAATTGAACCCATGACCCCCATCTTACCAAGATGGTGCTCTGCCTCTGAGCTACTTCGGCATAAATTGTTAAAAATTTGTTAAACAAAAAGATTATTCTACCACTCACAGCACTTTTGAAAAACAGGTAGTTATATTATATACAAAAAAAAACTGGCCCCCCGGCCAGATTCAGCTTAATCCAATTTCCTTAACAACCAAATGTGGGAGATAATAATATTCTCGCAAAGTAGAAGGTGGGTAGGGCGCTAGTAACTCCACGGAGTTACCAGACAACCCATCAACCCTTTCAAGAATTGTTCAAGAAAAATTATGTTATCTCCCACATTTGATTGTTAAAGACCTCTAACTCTTAATCAATAATAATTATATGTAGACCATTGGCGAAATCAAGTTAGAAAAACTGCTATAAAAATAGTAAAATGGAGTATTATATTGTTTTAACTACCCCCCCCACTTCGCAATAAATACAATTCAACGCGCAAATGGCTATCTAGTTGACTAATTTGGGATATTTAGTATCCTTATAGATAGTGAAAAAAACTGCCCGTTCTTCTTCGTCTACAATTAAACAAATTTCCAGCAATCTAAATATCTCAATTGCCAGCATCTACCTTGTCATCCTTATCATCGTTTCTTTAACCGGCATCTTGGTTGCCAATGGTGCTTTAAATCAATCTCAAGACACACGTAGTTCTGCGAGCAGCTACCAAACTGTTGGTTGTAATCAACCCTGCCTCAATAACCGCTATTGCCAAGCCGACCACTTTTGTTATCAAGGACAATGTCGTTTGGCAACCAATCCTGAAAGCTCTACTTGTAATCCCCCTGAGGTGATTATCTCTTTAACGCCAACTAAAATACCGAGCCCAACCGACAACCCTTTAGCTGGCCAAAAAGGCGAGCCAGATCAGACACCAACTGCTTCTAGTGGCGCTGAAGCGACTACTTCTGCTCAAAACATTCCGACAAGAACACCCGCCATCAATGAGTCAGATTATGAGCCGATGCCGCTACCACAAATAAAACCCTCATTAATCAATCAAGTCGCAAACCAATTTAAAGAGGTTGATAGCCAATTGCTGTTAATCATTGGAGTTGGAGTTGGAGGGCTAATAATTTTAATCATTTTAGTAGCGGTAGTAAATGGCGGCAAAAAGAAAGATCAATTAAAACCAATTAGCTTTGATAACTTAGAAACATCTAAAAATAAATCTAATCTTCAGACACCAACCCCGGTGGTTAAACCCCAGCAACCGGCTGCACCCCGCCAAGGTGAGACCAAACCAGCCAATCAGATCCCCAAGCCTAAACAATCCGCCACACCAACCGCTCAGAATCAAGATTTAACTCCGCCTCCATCCAGTATGGTTTCGAGAATTAAAGAAAAAAAGATTCAGAAACCCAAAAATAATTAAGGGTATTATTAGCGCCTAGAGAGCAATCCTTTCTTCTCTAATGAATAATTGAGCGAGTTATGTTAAAATAACTTTTCCGAAATGAATAATATTAAGAAGTATATTAATCAAGTGGTAGCTGAACTTAAAAAAGTCAGCTGGCCAACTAAAAAACAAACTATTGATAAAACAGTCTTGGTGATCATAGTTAGTGTCATCGTAGCTGGATATATTGGTGGTTTAGATTTACTATTACAAGGGAT
>Ga0307928_10001947_pt1 | contig 15751 bp, 25 predicted proteins | sample AceLakmetagen232_FD_201815 | JGI IMG/M metagenome (GOLD analysis project Ga0307928, IMG submission 201815) | Saline water microbial communities from Ace Lake, Antarctica - #232 | ecosystem: Environmental > Aquatic > Non-marine Saline and Alkaline > Saline | place: Antarctica: Ace Lake... | reverse complement strand
TTGTGTTTATGCCTTCTTTGCATAACTTAGATTCTTGCTTTGTTAGTTTTCTTTTCATTTTTTCTCCTTCAGTTTTTCGACTGATTCATCTATTTTTTCCCATCCAAAATCCCCCGCCGCAACATAATCTATTGAATGTATTAAATCTTTAATCCTTTCAAACTTGTCATGTATTTTTTCTTTTACTCCAACTAATACATTAATAAATCCCTCAAGTTCAAGTGCTGCTGTCGTTTTATTATGGTCTCTACAATAATGTGCCATTAATCTTAAATTATCAAGATGTTGTATTATCTCATCATCTTCAGCAAACTGTGGATATTTACAATCCCATGCTCCTCCACTCATGCTTCGTCCTCCAGTTTTTCATCTATTTTCCTTTGTTCCTCTTTTGCTTTATTTATTATCTCTGCTATTTGTAATTCTCTTTTTAGATTCATTGTTCTAAGTAATTTGGGTCTATTAATTTAATTTGTTCGTCCATTGCTCTTCGACAAAAGGTATCAGGTTTAAATGTTGGATGCTCTGCGAAGAATAATATTTGTCTAAGATGAAACCCTACTGATTTTTGGGTTATTTTATTCATTGGTTTTACCATTATCCTTTCACCTCGTTCTTTTCATGTAGTACGTCATCTTCATAATCTTCCCATAATTTAAATTCATATTGTCCTTGAAAATCAAGTCTAAGACTATATTTATCAGCTAATTTAATTATTTCTTTTAATCTCTTTTTATTTACTGCTAAAACTTCTATACACGCCCAAATATTATCATCGTTAAATTTACCTAGTTTTAATCTAACCATATTTTCTCCATCATTACTTATAGACTTCCATGCTTCACGATATATCTTTAGCCATTCTTCTTCAGTTTTCATCATCCACCTCGCTCTTTTCATGTTTTACGTCGTCATCTGTTAAATTAAAAAATTCCATAATAAATTTATGTTTATTACCATCACTTCTATGATACCATTTCACAGCTTCGGCTCTTAACTCATCATTATCTGTACAGATAAATCTTACCATTATTGGTCTCTCTGGATAATGTTTATCTTTTGGTTCAAATTTCTTTAAATCCTTTAAGGTTTTTAGTTCACTCATCTTGCACCTCGCCTTTGACATTTAAGGCGTCGTGAGTTAGTTCTGCTAAGGTTGGTTCACGAGTTATTTCTTTTACTTCTTTTAAAAATTGATTGTGTGTTTTCATTAATTAATTAATTAATTAACCTTAATAAACCTTTCTATACCTTTAATGTCTGAATTGAGTCTTGAATGTTCTTTCTTGGGCAAACTCGCTCAAGCTCCTCGACAAACCATTTTCTGTTTGATTTGTACTCATCTGGACTCATAGTACTTATATCTACTAATACCTCACCAAAACCTGATTCCCCTACTCGATTGTATTTAAGGTAGTCTAGATTTTCGTGGACTTTTATTTTATACTTATCAGGATTGTCGCCTATGTCAGAGCCTGGTATTGGTACAAAAGTAGCTACATTCCATTCAGAAGGTTGCGTTTCTTCTACTGCGTTTATTGTATCTTTTAGTGTTTTTCTGGTTTCAAACGGACCTCCGTATATAAGAGAACATCTAACCGGAATGTCTAATTCTTTGCATAAGTTTAATACTTTTTTGTTGTTTTTTACTGTGTTCTTTTTGTTATATACATTAAGCATGTCTTGAGAGAACGTTTCTATACCTAATGTAATAGAACTTAATCCGTCTTTTTTGAATTCTTTTAACATTTGATAATCTAACTTATCAGTTCTAGAAAATATTCTAAAAGTTGAACCTCTTCGGCCAAGTGAATTACTTATTCTAATTGCTCTGTCTTTTTTGAATGTAAATGTATCGTCGTATATAACAAAAGAATTAACTCCGTTAGTTCTATGTTCGTCTACTTCAGCTAGAAAATTTTGAATACTTCTAAATCTAACATTTGTTCCAACGGATTTTTTAGAGCAGAAACTACAGGAGTAGGGACAATCTCTTGCACTAATTATATGAACTGCTTTTTCTCCATTTATTGTTCGTTTGTATACTTTATTTGGTCTGTCTGGGAATGGAAGTGAGTCTAGATTTTTAATAACTCCTCTGTGACCATCATATTTTTTACCGTTTACTATGTCTAGCATTATTTGTTCTCCTTCTCCTACTACTGCTATATCTGCTTTAGCTTCTAAACATTCTTTTGGTCGAGAACTTGCATGCGGCCCACCTGCTACTACTAATCCATCTAATTGATGTGCTACTTGTTTAAACCAATAAAATTGAGGTGTTGTAACAGATATTCCGTATATATCAGCTTTTGGTATCTTACTTAAATAATCCTTTTCGTTGCTTAAATCTACTAAACTTACGTCCTTTCCGTTCGCTTTTAGGAATGAACTAATATAACCAAGACCTAGTGGAACGTCCATATTAGGCACATCTTCGAAAGGCGCTGGTAGAGAGATTAAACAAGTTTTCATTTTGGTCGGAGGATTTACAACTGCTCTGTGGGGATTGGTTCGCTCAATTATAGATAACCCACTATGAACTTAATCAAAGAGCCTCAATCTAACCTCCGACCAGATTGAGTATTTGTTGTGCTGTGTTTTGCCATGTTAAAGATTTTGCTCTGTTTAGACAATTATCTGGGAATCCGTCTGAGTCTTTTGTGTGGACATAGGCCCTTCTTAATTGGAGTCTTAGACTATCTATGTCTGGCGTAGCCCATTTTATTCCTTCGTATTCTATTTCATGTGTAACTTCGGTCATTTTATAATCAACTAACCATCCTGTTGTTTTGTCACAAAAATCAATCTGTCCGCCGTAGTTTGTTGTTATAACAGGCTTACCACATGCCATCGCTTCAAGACATGGTAAATTAAACGCCTCTGCTCTGGTTGGAGAGACAAACACATCACAACTATTATACAGTTCGTTTAATTCCTTGGTAGTATATTCCTTTGGTATGAATGTTACTTTAGGTATTCCATTCTTTTTTAGATTAGGAAACATTTTTAGTAAATTAGGCACTCCATAAGCTGGGTTTATCTTTAAAATTAATTCTACCTTTTCTGACTCTGTGAATTCACTTAAATAAGCTTCTATTAGATACATACCCCCGCCTCTATCTTCTAGGTTCCGCAGACCCTTGTTAAATAAAAATACAAATGACTTATCTTCTTTCATATTTTATTACATCTATTAGATGATTTAAGGCTCCCTGATTTATTTTATAATTCTTATCCATAATGCTTAATGCATCAAATCTTAAAACCTTGAATCCAACAACACCCAATTCTATATTTCTTATTTCATCCATTTTCTTAGTCTCTGGTCTATCATGCCAATATGAACCATCTATTTCTATAACTAAATCTGGTTCAATAAAAATATCACACTGATACGCATGATATATCTCTTTCATGTACCTATGTTTCTTAAATGGTATTTTATGTTTTCGTAATTCACTTTGAACTAATTTCTCATGTTTACTCTCATAAGTAGGTTTCTGCAATTTTCTCTTTTCTTTAATTATTTTCCTCAGTTCTGGTCTGTCTATATAATTCTGCTTAACTTTCTTACTTATTTTAAGTCTAGTTTCTTTGGATATAATTCTACCAACATTAAACCGACCATTAGTATTCCCCATTAAACCATTACTTATTTTAATTCTCCATTCTTTAGGAAATTTAAATCCCTTCCTAGAATCACCAACACATCTTCTACTACAATATTTTCTTTTACGATTTGGATGTGCAAAGAATTCACATTCACATTTTTTACATATACATTTAACCTTTAATCCCAATCCCTTATTCCATGCGATACTTCCTTTTGGTCTTCCCATTGTGTTAATTATATATTGTATTCCATGTTTATTAACCTTTCGATTTAAAATCCACGGGGAAGGTGCCATCACCGGTATCCTCCTTATCCGCACTAGTCACGTTTCTAGAGTCGTCCCGTGGATTATCAGCGTGATTATCCACATCCCCAGTCTTAACATCCGTATTTTCTTCCTCTGGTTTGCTTCGGGTTTCCAGATGAGAGTTCGGAGGAGTCTCATCCTTTTTATCGCTGACTATTTGGTAAAAATCTTCTGGGTTGTGTCCATGCGGGATTGTTATTATTTTATTATTTATGTCTTTTTCATATTCTTCTCTTTTAAAACTATATTCTGTTAATATAAGAGCTCCTAGAACTGGCGTTAATTCTGGGATGAATAATTCTTTTAATGTGTTTAATACTGCTTGTTTAGTATGCTCGCTTGGTACTATTATTTTTTCGATTTTAGGATTAAGACATTCTAATATCATCCACTTAGGTATCTTATCACCTTCCCAAATAAGATAAACGAAATTCCTTTTAGCGTTTAAATGAACCTTCCAATTAAGAGGATGAGTTATTATTAAATTTATCTCAAAATCTTCTTCTCGTTTAATCATTTCAAGTTCTGCGTCGTTTACTTGAATCTCCCATCCTGGCATTAAGTTTGTTGAGATTTTTACCTTTGTTAACTTATTAAGAGCGTTACATAATGAGCGTCCATGACTAGAATACCCAGATGAACCCCAAAAAGAGTTTATTACGTTTATCATTGTTTTATGCATTGTTTTATGTACCTCCCACATTTCTCGCAGACTATTTGTCCATGCCAACCAATCGGACTTCTATCTTGATTTGGTATAGCGATATGTTCTTGTTCATTATCACACCAATCACATTTATATAAAATTTCAGTTATTTTCATTTAAACTTCTCCTTATAATCCGAAATAAAATCTCCGTGTTCTTTATACAACTTCTTAGTAAAGTCGTTTAATAAATTATGATTAAATTGTAATCCAGTTTTATATTCATTAGTACGTTCTCCACCTGAATTTGCCATCATGTGATAACCTATAGCTCCCGTGTGAACTCCTATTTTAAATCCTGCAATTAAAGCTCTAAAGGAAAAAAATTCTTCTTCTCTAAATGAACAAAATCCTAAATTGGATTCGTACTTAACCTTTTCATGGACTTCTTTTCGTATAAGTGCCATACTTCTAAAATGAGGACTTGGTATAATCTCTGACTCTATATACTTATATCCGCAATCATCTCCAAATTGCTTTATTTCTCCTTCTTTGCCTAACTTAACATCTGCTATAAAAGGTTTAACAAATTTAGTCTCTCTGCTTATTATGTTTTGGAATGCTACTGGAACTAAACCAGACATTATATCAAACCCTTTGTTTAGACCTTCTATCAACTTACTTATATAATCAGAGTTTAAAATATTATCATCATCTAATCTAAGAATTGCTTCTCCTTGTCCTAACTTTAATATTTTGTCTACTAAAATTTGTCTTAGTTTAGTTACTCCATAACGTATTTTTTCTTCTCTGAATATAAAAACTCTGTGTCCTTCCTGTTTTAGTAAATTTATAATACATCTAATAAAATGATGCTGTCCTAATGGAGTTCCAGACCTATCATCCATTATAAATACATCAAAGTCTTGATGGGTTTGAGTTCTAAGAGATTGGAGAAGTAATGCGATTTCAGTTGGTCTATTAGAAGTGCAAATCATTACATCAATTTTCATTTCATCGCCTCTATTTTATCTCTCATTTTGTGTATATATTTTTCTGGCATTGTGTCGGTTCTGGTAAACGCTGCACTTTGAGCATTTTTACCTTTATAAAAACTTTTTTCTTTTGAATAATCTGGTTTAGAGAAATATAAACCTTTGTGTTCAAAATTATATCCTTTGAATTTTCTAGAAGGAACAGCTTCGTCATATATTTTACTTCCTGGATAAGGAGTTAAAATACCTATATCAAAGTCATCTGGTTTAGCTTTTCTAAGCCATTCTTTAGTTAAATTTACGTCTTTTTTAGTTTCAGTAGGAAATCCTATCATACAAAACGCTTCGTAATGAATACCAGCTTGTCCTATAATTCTTCGTGCTTCATAATTCATTTGACTATCTACTCGTTTTTTAACTAATTTAAGTATTCTATCAGAACCAGATTCTACACCAGTACAAAGTTTAACAAATCCAGCTCTTTTTAGCCAATCAACTGAATTAGGGTGTTTTACTATCATATCAGACGTTACAAATCCTCTGTGTTGATAAGGACGTTTAGATAGTCTATCACATAATTCTTCTAGTCTTTTTGGGTTTACATTTACTTCATCATCATACCACATAAAAGAATCTATTCCATACTTATCATGTAACTCGTCTAATTCTTTAACTACTCTCTCTGGAGAATGTTGTCTCACTTTTTTATACATTTCAATATCTCTACCACAGCAAAAGGTACAAGAATTAGGACATCCTCTTTGAGTTTGAATAGAAGTAGTTTTTTTACCGTTTAAATTATAATTATAAAAATTCATATCAATTAAACTCCTATCTGGAGTTAAAACAGAATCTAAGTTTTTACTTAATTCACCTCTAACCCATCCTAATTTAAACATATTCATATAAAGTAATTCAGAAAGTTGTTTTGTTTCTGCTTCTCCTGCCCAGATTGTGTCGAATTTTTCTAATTCACTTATATTGTAATCTCTTATTCCTTTTTCTTTAAGTTCATAAACAGCACTTGCATGGGGTCCTCCTATTATAGTCTTAGCATTTGGATTAACACTCTTTAAATTATTAAATAATCTCATAGTATAAGGCATTTGAGGACTAGTTGAACTAAAACCATAAACATCAAAATCGTCTATGAACTTTATTCCATTTGGATTTCTTCCGGCAAAGTCAAATATTTCTACATTGTGTCCTTCGTCTTTTAATTTAGTACCTACTCTAACTAATCCCATGTTTGGGAACACTCTCTCGTTTGTTAAAAACGGACTAGGCGGGTTGATTAAACCTACATTCATAATATATTCATATACCTTTCTTCATCTGAAAAGTACCCCTCCGCTGCGACTATTTTATTTATTTCATCTGTTAAAAGTGCATAATTTTTAATGTCACCTGCTACGTTAGAAAATGCTATATTGTCTCTTGGAAAACAAGGTCCACCATAAGCGCCTCCGTGTTTGAAATAAGAAGTTCCTATTCTATAGTCTTGTCCTATTGCATCTAATATTTGAGTTGCATCTGCTCCTATTTTTTTAGCAATTTGACCTAATATATTAGCAAATGTTATCTTCATTGTTATATAAGAATTAAGTGTTATCTTAGCTAACTCTGCCGACTCCCAAGACATTCTTTTTATTTTACCTAATGCAAAGTTATTAACAAATTGTCTATAAATCTTTTCTATTATCTCTCCGCTTTCTTTATCTTCCTCTCCAATTAAAACAAAGTCTGGGTTCTTCATATCTTTCTTTATACTATTTAATCTGATAAACTCTGGGTTATAACACACCTTACAGTCTGGTAATATTATTTTTAAGTTCCTACAAGTACCTGGCATTACTGTACAAACTACTACATACACTTTACATTTTTTTAAATGAGATACTGCCCAGCTTGTTGATTCAAATAAAATAGAATCATCAAAATTCCCGTTTTCTTTAGATGGTGTATTTACTACATTAAACACTACTTCACAATCTTTTAAAACAGAGAAGTCATCGTCTTTATCTACTCCTACTACTTCGTTGTGTTCAGCTAATACTTCAGCTAATACGCTTCCTAATTTTCCTAATCCTATTACTCCTATTTTCATTTTACCTCCTTTGGAATTAGATAATAAATATGTAAATCAGTGATGTTAATAACTTTATCTCTATTTTGTTCGTTTAATATATAAATAGCAATCTTCTTATCAAAGATAAAAGGAAGTAAACAAGTGCATCTATACTTATTTTTGACTTTTTGAATTTGAATATTTCCTATCCCTCTTGTATCACAAAGTCCTTCAAGACAATAACCATTATTTATCTTGCTTGAAGGTTGATTATCTATCTCTACGGCAATAAGAGCATCCCTACTATCTGAATTAAAACTAATTTGAATAACTTTTCCTTGTCCTTTTATCTCAAATCTTGCTCCAACTAATTTATCTGGTTTTTTATTTGCCCCTGTTAATTTTATGTCATCTAAATAAATTGGATTGTTTCTAAAAGTATAATCGTTTTTATAACCACTTATAACACAAGGCAATACTCCATACGTCCAGTCTATCATTTAATACCCCACTTTTTCTTGAAATATTTTGAATTTTTAGTATATACGTCTTTTAATTTATCGTTAAAATTATTTGTTTTTCTATGATGGTCTACCCAGAAATCTGCTATAAGTATTAACACTCCAGCTTTAGCTAATCTTATAGAATAATCTATATCATCATAAGGTCCAGGTGAGTAGTTTTCATCAAATAAACCTATCTTCTTAATAGTCTTTCTTGGTAAAAACAAACTCCAAGTACCAACCCATTTAAATCCATCTAAACACTCAGGACCAGAAACACCTCCTCCTCCAAACGTACTAACGGCTCCTATTTTTTTTAATCTTGAAGCTTCTACTAAAACAGTTAGCCAATCTCGTTCGTATAAATTTGGTAAAACTACATCATCTTGAGTTAAGTATACATCTAGTTCTCCTGCTGCTTTTATTCCTACGTTTGTAGCTTTTGTTATTCCTTCTTTTTTTGTGTGGATTACTCTTATGTTTTTATACTTACTTGCGTAATTATCACAAACTAAATTCGTTCCATCTGTTGATTCAGACTCTATTAAGATAAGCTTCCACGGATATTTAGTATTATTTATTATACTCTCAATAGCTAAAGCTAAATGAATACCTGAATTATAACAGGTTAAAACAATAGCTACTGGTTTATTTTTTTTGTTGTCCATTTGTATGTTTTTCTTAATGCTTTAATTAAATCTGTCTTAGCCATCGAATGAAGAAATTTATTTGTTCTGTCTTTTATTGTTTTCCCGTATTTTACTTTAACTTTCTTTTTTGATATATTAATTAATAAGATAAGTAACTCTTTTATTGAAATAATATCTCCTCCTACTTCTTTTATTTTTATTTTGTTTTTTATCATGTTTTCTATAATTTCGCAAACATCTTTTACATAAATAAAACTCCTGATTTGACTTCCATCTCCGTAAACCTTTACTTTGCCTTTATTTATTTGCCTTATGAAAGAAGGAATCACTTTTTCCTTTATTCCTCCTATTGTTTCATACTCTCCGAATACATTTTGTAATCTTGCTATTGAATAGTTTAAATTTGAAATTCTTAATATTTCTTCTGTTAGTTTTTTTGATGCTCCATAATAACTTTCTGGGTCGTATATACAAGAACTAGAACTAAAAAAGAAATGTTTTACTTTGTTTAATTTAGAAGCTAATATCATATTTAAATCAATTAAGGTATTATTTTTAGCTACTTGTTTATTATCTTTTAAGTAAAAAGAACCTCCTATATCTGCTGCAAGATGAACTATCCAATCTACTCCTTTTGTAGATTTCATACAAACTTTAAAGTCTCTTAAATCTTTCCCACTTTTAATGTCTGCTGTTCGAATTAAGTATCCTTTCTTTCTTAAGTATCTTACTACGTTTTTTCCTATGAATCCGTCTGAGCCGGTTATTAATATTTTTATATTCCCCATTTTTTTCTAAATAATTCTCCCATTTTTTTAAGTTGTTCTGGTTCATGAAAATCTCCTCTATTTGTTAATTGATGATGTTGAACCCAGAAGTCACAAACTACTCCTCTAAATCCTTCTAATCCTATTCTATATGAATAATCTATATCATCTCCATTTAAAAAATTCTCATCAAATAAACCTACTTTTTTAATTGTTTTTCTTGGTAAGTAAGTATTCCAAGTTCCTGCCCACTTTAATCCATTTATGTAATCAGTTCCTGAAACGCCACCTCCGCCTGCTCCTATTACAAGTCCTATGTTCTTTTTTTGTGCGTGATTATACATCTCCATTAACCAATCTCTTCCATATAATCTAAAATGAATTACGTCTGCTTGAGTTAGATATATATCTAGTTCGCCTGCTTGTTCTATTCCGTAATTTATAGCGTTTACTAATCCCTTTCGTTTTATTTGATAAACTTCTATGTTGTCTTTTTCTTTCATTAGTTTATTAAGATAATTCATAGTTCCGTCTGTGCTAAATCCGTCTATTACAATAAGCTTAAACGGAAAATTAGTCGAACCGTATAAAGCGTCTATCATAGCAGTTAAATGAGGCATTACATTATACGTAGGTAAAATTACGGCAACTCTTGGTTTCATTTTTTAAATATTAAAATTTGTTCTTTATATTGAAAGTAATCTGGAGTTTTTATTATTTTACATCCAGCTTTTATGAATTTATTAATCCACCATCCTCTATTTTCTTTAATTATATGAGTAGGGTCTGCGTCGCAATTTGGAGTTCCTTTGAATGGTACGCTTATTAATATGTTTTCCGCTGCACTTCTTATAAGATTATTTATTGCTGCATCTAAGTCTTCATATTTAAGATGTTCTAATACATCAAATGCCAATACAAGTTCTAATGGGAAATGTTTTTTATTATAATTTACTATATCTCCTTGCTCTATTTTAACCAATGAATTTTTAACAGCATAATCACTTAACTCAATTCCCATATAACTAATTCCTAAATATTCAAAAGCATATCCATATGGTGCTTTTCCACAACCAAACTCTATTACTTTAATATCGTTCCCATCATATAAATTAAAATAATCAGCCCATTGTTTAGCCATCTGAAAATGCTTAACTTCTAATCCTCTGTCTCGAAAGTATAACTCATCAAAATCTATGCTAAAATTATTTAATATAACATTTGGTATTTCAGTTGGGTTAATTCTAGCAGTTGGATACAAACCATATAAATGAGCATCTCTCCAATTTTTTAGAAATTGTTTTGTATGAATAATTGAATCGTTGTTGTGTTGAGTATATCTTTTGATTATATACTTCATATACTCTACTGGTAAATGTCCCAAGTGCCAGATTGTAGTGACTTCTGTTGTTCCAATTACTTTACCAATTAAAACTGGATGAGATTCAAGTGGATATATTTTAGCCTCACTTATCTTAAAAAGCCTGTTTGGAACGTAATGAATTTTATTGGTTGCGTCTTCATGGCCTAAGTCTCCTATAAAATGTCTCATCTTTGGTGAATAAAGTCCAGGTTTAGCTGTTTGAATAAATTGTTTTATTTTACTTAAATCCTCTACTACTTCATCTGCGTCTAATACTAAACACCAATAATCTTTCCATTGCTTACCTGTTTTTAATATATTAAGATAAAAGTTTCTTTGCTTTCCGTTCATTTGCTTGTCTTCTGGATTCCATGTATTTGTTAATACTGATGCTGGTGCTATGTTTTTATGCTTTATTAAAAAATCCTGTACTATCTCTTTGGTATTATCAGTACTCCCACCATCTACATAAATTAACGCATCAGCATCCTTCACACTCTCTAAGCACATAGGAATAAACTTCTCACAGTTTTGCCCCATTATTACTACTATTAACTTAGCCATTTTTTACCTTCTGTTTCATAGAATTCAATTAACCTTTCTACTCCTTCTTCTAATTTAATTTTAGGGTCAAAGCCGAATTCTCTCATTTTAGATATGTCTACTTTAACTCTTTGAGGTTGGGCTATCTCAGGTTCTTTAAACACAGGTTCTTTATGAAAAATATACTTAGCCACATCAGATAGTTTTCTGCAATCATTACCACATATATCAAAAGACTTATTCTTAGCCTTACCCCAGTTGTTTATTAAAAGCTCTATCCCATCAACAAAATCATCGACATGAGTGAAGTCTAGTGTCTTGTCTTTGTCTCCGTATATAACAAGAGGTTTATTTGTTAAGGAATTAATCGCCCATTTGGTCAATAATCTTGTAGTCAAATCATGGTGTTCTCCATAAACTGTGGATGGGCGTATTACCAAAAAATCTATCCCATAACATTGTCTGTATGCTTCACATAAATGTTCTCCATATTTCTTACTAGCAGTATAAGGATTTTCTTCTTCGCTAAGTACACGACTCGAACTCATATAAACAAATTTGTTTATATCGTTCTTTCTGCAAAACTCGAGTGCATTAAAAGTCCCATTGGCATTATTGAGATGTGGTAAAGATGGATTTTCTGTCCCCTCATTAATTTTACACCAAGCAGCCAAATGGAAAAATATATCTGTATTCTGTGTAGTTGGAGTTAATTTTATGGAATCTAAACTAAGAAGATTAGAACCTAATCTTTGGTCAATCTCTAATACACATTCATGTTTCTTATCTAATCTTTTTTTAAGTGCCTCTCCAATTAAACCTTTACTGCCCGATATTATATACTTCATCTAATCCTCCTAATTTATTATATAACTTCATAAAAATCATTAATTGCCATGTCCAATATAATCTTCTAAAATTTGTCTTAGTATGACAACTTTGACATAAAGCAATTAGATTTTCTGGTCTACAATCTTTTTTATTATAATTAATATGATGAACAGCTATTCTTTTATTGTTCTGTTTTTTATTACATATTTGACAAGTATAATTATCTCTTTTTCTAATATATTTTCTCAATCTACTTGTCCAATCTAGAGAATATGGTTCAAAAGAAATTCCACCTTTCCAAAACCAACTTTTCTCCCCACGATGTTTCTCCGACATTTTATTTAAACTTTCGGAAGAAAGTTTATGTCCTTTCTTAAATTCTGTTTTTGGATTAAGATGTTTCCCCTTATGCATCTTACTTATTTTTTCTTTTGTTTTTTCTGAATGATGTTTCCCAAATCCAAATCCAAAGGGTTTCTTCTTCCCTTTTAATGCTATACTTATCTTCTTTTTCCATTCTTCTGTAAGCTTTCTGCCCCTTATCTTATCCGCCTGTTTTTTGTTATATCCAATCTTTTTCCCTTTATTCCAAGAAATATTACCTTTTTTAAACATCCCAGAATTTCTCAAACCCTTTTTTCTTTTATAAACTCCTATTGGCATTTTAAAATCCTCTCCCAAGCTGGGCCTATTTTAGTTTCGAAATCGTACTTAGTCATTACAGCTTTTCGTCCATTTTCTCCGAGCATCTTTTTAACCTTTGGATTATTATATAAATATTCTATTTGATTTGCTGCGTGGTTTATATCACAAATACCTCTTTCAACTTCCCAAGAACCTGTCATAGTTCCAGGTAGACAAAGTTTGTCGTACTCTTTAGAATCATTAGCGAATAAATCTAACTCTTTTACTCCAGATAGTCTAATGCCTAAACCAGACTTATTGTTTTTAACTAATTCTTGAGTTGTTGTGTAATCTGTGCAAACTACTGGAACCTTACAAGCCATTGCTTCTATTATTGGAATACCAAATCCTTCGCCACTAGTAGTTAAAAAGAACAAGTCCATTAAATTATAAATTTTATTCATTTGACTTTGAGGGAAACCAGAATAAGCACTCATACCTGAATAAATAACTCTATTTTCTATTCCGTGCTTTTTTACTATCTCAGGAATTGAATAAAGAGCTTGTGCTGGGTCTTGTGGGTCTAAGTGTAGATAAAGTACAGCATTTGGTATTTTCTTTGCTACTAAACTCATTGTTTTAATTACTCGGTCCATGTGCTTACGAGGTTGGTTTCTTGCTACTACTCCTATTACAAACTTACCTTCAAATCCGTTTACTTTTCTTAGTTCGTTTTTCTCTTCTTCATCTAGTGGATAAAATGCTTTAGAATCTACTCCATGTGGGATATGTTTTGTTTTTAAATCATAATAATCTTTTACTTGCTTTTGTCCGAACTCGCTCATAGATACTGGTACGTCTATCTTTTTTAAGACATCTTCACATCCTTTTGGTAATCCTCCACCTCCGTCACTTGGATACCAAAAAAATGTCTTAGCCGGTGAGGTGTCTGTATTAAGAAAATTGGTTTGATAAAGCATAAACGTATCTAATAAAATAATAAATCTATCTACTTTTGTTTCTTTGATAATTTTACTCATGGTTTTATTAAAATAAGGATTGTTTTGACTATGACCGTATATTTTATAATTAAATTCTTCTCCTCCTTCTAATTTTAAATTTTCTATATTAGAACCAGAATATCCATTCGCCATGTAGAATATTTCATGTCCTTTTTTTTGTAAGTATCTAGCTAGCATTGTAGCTTGGTTTCTATATCCAATTTACGTCGGAATCGTAGGAGAGTCACTTAATATACATATTTTAAGCTTCTTCCTAGATTCCGTTTTTTCTACCATTTATCACCTCCGTAGTCCTTCTAGTTCTCTATGTAGTTTTTGATGACAAGAGTTACACATGACTTGAAGATTATTTAATTCGTTGTTGAATATATTCCCATCTTTATGATGAAGACACATGTGTCTTTCTGGGGTCTGTTTAGCATAAGAGATAGAACAAATTTCACATTCTGGGGATTCCCCCAAAAGTACTCTTCTAATTCTCTTAAACTCTGATGGATAACCCTCCCCACATCTACTACCATCCTTATAATTAACATTCCCATCCCCACTTACCCTCTCGGTAGTGAACCATCCCTTTTCGACTCCATCAAAATTACCATGTCCCTTTTGAAAACCTAAATTAAATCCTTGTTGATAATGCCATCTACTACTACAGGACGTATTACAAAACCTTCTTTCTTTTCTTTCAGCATCAAATTCTTCTCCACAGAATTCACATTTCTTTTTCACAATCTCACATCCTCAAATTTATAATCTTCTACTTGTTTGGTTGATATGCCATCTTTAGTACCAGAAGTGAAAACAATAGAACTACTACTTTTACTTACTTTGAAAAAAGTCTCCTCGAAGAATACAGAAATATGATTCGGAACGCTCAGCCCCATGCACGGCGAACCAGATAATTGAGTAGCTATCTGTTTAAGCTTGTACATCACCATCTATTAACTAATATATATAACTTAATAAAACTATCGGTATAGTGTTTGTTGAGATAATCTTTTATTTGCTATCTTAACATAGTCTTCATTAATTTCGCATCCAATAAAATTAAATCCTTTATGTTTACATGCAATTAAAAAAGAACCTGAGCCTGCAAATGGGTCGAAAATTAAATCCCCATCTTGTGCCAATTTATCGAGCATCCAATAACCTAGTTTTATGGGTTTCTGTGTTGGATGCTCCCTACTCTCATTAATATCATTCATAAACTTCCCCCTTGCATAAGTAAAAATTCTTAATGCCTTATTAAATGATGTCCATGCCAGTTCTCCGTCTGCTAAACTAAATCCCCTCTGTCCCTTGTCCCAAACAAGCCAACACATCTTAGATGGCAAAAATTCACTAAAATAATTACCTCCCCATATTATTTGATTCTTACTAACCCTCAATATCTCCTTAAAATGCTCTTCAGATGGTCTAAACCTGTCCCATTCTGGACTTCCCCAATCTTTCCAGCCATTTTTATCAGAACCACCATTACCATCTCCTTTGCCCTTTAACATTCCCCCATAATCTATACCATAAGGAGGGTCTGTTAAAATCAGGTCTATACACTTATCTGGCAACTTCTTCATAAATTCAAGACAATCCATACAATATATTTTATTTAGTTCAAATTCACCTATTTTATTCATTTAAACTCCTAATTTCTATTTCTCTACCAAAATCTTTAGCTCTTTGTATTCCTTGTTTCATTCCTTTAGTTATCCCAATGTCTGTATAAACTACTGTTTTACTAGCAAATTCTCCCCATGTTAATCCTGCTTTAATTCCAAGTTTTCTTTCGCTTGGAATTTTATCATCTAATATACCTTCTT
>Ga0307928_10001946_pt1 | contig 15753 bp, 43 predicted proteins | sample AceLakmetagen232_FD_201815 | JGI IMG/M metagenome (GOLD analysis project Ga0307928, IMG submission 201815) | Saline water microbial communities from Ace Lake, Antarctica - #232 | ecosystem: Environmental > Aquatic > Non-marine Saline and Alkaline > Saline | place: Antarctica: Ace Lake... | reverse complement strand
TTATAGGATTGGTTCGTTCTTTTCTTGGAACAAACATAAAGTAGTTTGGTCCAGCCATAGCGATGTTAGAGTATTTTATTACGAAGTCTTCCATTAATCGAAAGAATACCCCCTCAACCACTTTTATTTGCCTGTTCTCTTGGAATATCATAAAGCGTTTAATGTTATCATCCATCACCCAGTGAAAACTATCTCCTTGCTTCTTGCTGTATTCCCAAGCGTAGTTTCTCTGAGCGCCAGGTCCGACGCTCTTGCTTGTTCCGAGCTTGTCTAGGGTGTCATAATCCTTAATGAATTTCTCAGGGCAGGGTAACACCTTTTCTTTCCCGAAGACTTTAACGTACAATTCGTATTCGTGTTCCCGAACTACTATCTTGTAAGGGATTCCCATCTCGTCTAGTGAGTCCATAGTGGGGTGTCGTCCTTCTTGCCATCGGTCATAGCTAGGAATAAATATGGGGAATCGTGGCTGTACCATCTTAATTATCCTCTGTGGTGTATTCTAGGTCGGAAATCTTATCCTGTTCTTGTTTTGGAAAGTTAATAGAACTGGTCTTGGAAGTGATGTTCTGTCCTATTAGCTCTGCGAACTCCTTGATTGCTTCCTGAGAATAGAAGTTAAGCTTTACACTGAACACACCCCCTACATCTTCATTAATGTAAGGCAGACCGCCTGACTCTCTCCATTCCTTGTAAGCATCGTTCTCGTTATCTCTATTTAGGAAGAAGTTAATCTCGTCATTTTCAAAACCAGTTAGCAACGTATCATATTGTTCGTCTTCTAGTTCTTCGATTTCTTTCCGTAGCATCTCGTAATCCCATTGGCTGTAATCCTGACTCTTGTTATCCATTAGCCTAAAAGCTTTAGCTTGGTTAGGAGTAAGATTGTAAGCCGTGATGGTTGGCACTTCAGTCAGTCCGAGTTCTTTCGCTGCAATAAGTCTCGTGTGTCCTGCGATGATAACATTCTGTTCATCAAGTATTATAGGGTTCTGGAATCCGAACTCTGTAATGCTTTTCTTGAGTATTTCTACTCCGCCTTTGTTATCTCGGGGATTGTTATGGTATGGTTTCAGTTCCGAAACCGCTTTGAGTTCTATTTTCATCTTTTCAGTAGCCATCAGATACACCTCAAGTTTTCTGGGTACTCCACGATTTGAGGGGGGGATTTCTTTTCCATAGTGAAAGTTAATTTTTTCACTCCACAAATCAATCGTTTACTCCGCTTACTATACTTCGCTGCACAACTACGACTGCAAGTGTTAGCATTCTTATTGTTCTTGAACTTCTTCCTGCAGACCGCACAGATTTTAAGCATAATGCACCTTTAAAGAAGCTTCCTTACTGCTATCTTGCCAGTAGCCTATATCATAAGCCTTGATTTCGTTATCAGTTGCTCCATATCTTATTTTATTTCTTTGCTCGTAAGCTTTTATCTCGTTCTTTGTTGCGCCATATCGTTTCATAAACTTTCCACCCCATCAATCACTCGGTCAGAGAAACTTCCAACGTATAATATGTTCATCCAACCACTGAGTTTCTTATCTCCTTGCTTCCCTTCCGCTTTCGGAGTCACCTCTAATCCCGAGAACAACCTAAACAGTTTAAGCAACAATTGTAAATACCAAATCATCCGGTGAGCCTTAAGCTCAGGTAAGCGGAGCTTAAAGTCACTCGGATGAACAATGCCTAAATCTCGCAGTAACAAAGGAGCGATTTCTTTCTTCACCCGAATATCATACAATCCAAGAGGAAGCCGTGATAAGAAAGGCCGATGAACCCCTTTACGAAACTGCCCTTCATAAGGATAGACAACAGAATTATTAACGTACTCTTCCCACTCCAGAATCTTCTTCGGACTCGCATAAACAGCTAGTATCAAGTGCATTTAGCATCCTCCAACTTCCTTTTCTTCTTTATATGAACAACATACTCAGCGTGACTCTTCCGAAGCTTCCGCTTACTCACACCTTTTACATATAATCTAAGCAGACGCTCTTCCCGAGTCTCATAGTGACTTCTCATAGGGAGATTAAGAACCCGAGTTCTATAAATACCATCCTTGTCTTTCCGAGTATCAACGAACAAGACCCCTGATTCAGAGCGAATCCTATCTCCAACTACGAAGTCCGACAACACCAAATCTCTATCTAACGCTCGGGTACTGTCAACGCCCAAGAGCATTTGTCCCGTTTCGTTACGATAAAACAACAATCCTTCTGACATTTTATAATTGCATCCTCCATCTTAAACAAGAGTCTCGTGTAACCAAGGCTCCCGATACTATCAGCACTATGAACCGAAGGGTCATCTGTCAAAGCCAATGCTACGTGACAAGGATTCTTCGGCTCACCACTCAAAGGGAAAGGTATCTTACAACGAATAGTCTCACCGTTAGCTTCAAAAGAAGGATTAAAAAGAGGGTACACAATCACCCGCTTAGTAAACTCTTCCTTTACAGCCGTCGGCTCAAACAAAGTCAATAAGACCGTCTTCTCAGCTTCAACTTTGTTCTTCATCACCCTTCACTCGCTTATCACGAACCTTTGAGTACTCTGCCTGTTGCACTGGCTCGGCTTGTCGTAATGAAACCTTCTTAGTGATAAAAGCCTTCTTCGGTTCAAAACGTTCAATAACGTCGAACTCAATAACCTTCTCGGTAGTGCCAGGGTCACCCTGACCAGCTTTCCGAAGCACGGTCTCTACCTTTGGTGCGCCACCTTCAGGATTCTTCACAGTCTTGTAAAACCTATAATGAATCTCCATTACTCCTCGCTCTAGCTGACTCACAGCCCCCGAGAAAGTAAGTGGCCCTTGAATCGGAGCTTCTGCTTGAATGTTCATCCATTCCCCGTTCTCTAGCTTCAAAAAACTATCTTTGCCTTTCGTCTTCAACTCATCAAGACGGGCTTTTACTCGGGCATCTATTGGTAACAGTAAGTTGTTGCTTCCTGTTACGCTTCCGCTTATTTCGCTCATACTTTCACCTCTTCAAAGATTTTTCTTAACTCAGATATGACAGGGTGCTCTAGTCCTTGACTTGTTAGGCCGAGCTTCTGTTCGATGTCAGCGATGGTTCTCGCTCTGACTTCCTTCTTCTTATCCTTATCAGCTCTCTCGTAGTGACTAGCTAACTTCGCTTTAACCACTAGCTTCTTAGCTTTCTCAAGTAAGGCATCGTTTCTCGGCTTCAAGGCTTCCTTAAAGACCGCAATAACTTCCTCGTGCACCTTAATCTTCTCTTCAATTCCCTTCAAGTCTTTCAACCAACCTTGGTCTTCAACATACTTATTAAGAGCTTCCTTCTTCACTTTAACTTGTGACAATTCCATCTCGTGAGCTTGAATCATCTTCTCGCCTTCTGAGAAATCCATCTTGTCGGTGCTGACTTGGGAGACTGTAAACTTCTCTCCTTCAAGGTCAATGTCAATCACTCCTAATTTCCTACTTACAGATTCAATCATTTTTTTCACCCTCCACCACTGTTATCGTGGCAACATTATTCGTTAAAAGAATACCAGAATCTTTTATGTGATATTCCTTCAAAAACCTTACTAAATCAACCCTGTAAAGGCTGAGAGTTTGTGCGGAAGCATCGGGTAACGTAATAACAGTTACCATTCCCCGAGCAATAGTCTGCACGTTCATACGAGCGAATTGGCTTATCAGCTCCGCTCGTTCCTTCTCATAATACTTCTTAGCAACCCACTTTTTTAGAAAATCCATCTTACCACCTCGAACAGGAAAATTATTGTTATAAGAAGGCTCCACCACATCGTAAAATAATAGATTGTCTTCACTCGTTTAATCATCCAAAACATTTGAGTGTCAGGACGGATCATAGTTTCAACCTGTAAAAGAAGCCTTTCTGCCCCTTCCGTTCCGTGCTGTAACCTTCAATCATCTCGATATAGTGAGGCTTCTTTCTGAGTTTCTTCAAGCTCACGTTCACCGTGCCCCTACTGACAGTGATTCCTTGAGCGTGTAACTCGTCGGTAATCTCTTGAGCGGTGAACGTCTTAGTAGGGTTCTTCTCGAAAACCGCTAAGACCTCACCCTGAGTCATAAACCTATCCTCGCTCTTAAATCCTTCAACACCCGAAGAACAACTTTTCGTTCATCAGAAACTCTCAAAGCCTTCTCACGAGCACTCTTGATTATAACCTCTGGATTATCAACCGCCGACAAACACATATCAGTAGGCTTTAGCTCGTGTTCATAAATGTCAACCGCATCATTCCTTTTTTCAAACCAGTCAATATATTCCGTGAATGGTTCTCTCACATCTTCAATTTTTAACCAGTCACCATCAGAACACAACGCCATATGTGGTCCTCTATCTTTATGACCTTCATCGGAACAAAAATCATGTCTTTTTATAATTCCTTCAAATGTCATAGTTTCAACTCCTTTAACAAACTTTCTGCCCACGTTTCCATCTTTATGTTTCCACCCATAACTTCTCCTGCTTCATCGACGACAAGGGGTGTTATTTTGTTGTGAGAACATTTCTCTATGGCTTCTCGTATTCGTTGATTATCCTTACAAGACTTTTTCATTATTTCTCTTGCGTGTTCGTGAACAGCACAATGACAATCTACAAAATTATGTATATCTTCCAAACCAACAACACTCGGAAATTCTTCTTCAAAAGTCAACTTAAGAACACCCCTTCAACAACCTCAGAGGGAAACAACTTCATCACATCATCGGCCTTCAAAACGATAACGCCCTTCTGCAACTCAAGCGGAAGCCGTAGAATCTTACGAGCCATACCATTATCAGACTCAGTACTCATCACCTCGATAATAGGCTTAACGTGAGCAGGACAAACCACGTCAGCAACGTTACCGCACTTAAGTCTCACCTCTGTCGCAAAAGCCAAGCCCTTCAAGTGAAGAGCGTGACATACCCTGTGAACTGCATCGTCGTGCAACACCCCGTTCTTCATTTCAAAAGTCTTCACACCCCATTGTATCTTATGATGAATGTCAGCATATTGTCGCTTAAAATCATTGATTAATGCCTGTTGTTCTTCATCATATTTCATTCTTTTCGTCCTCTCCACCAAAAAGGGTTTCTTTAAATAAACTATCTTATAGAACACCCATATAAATACTTTACTGTTTCTTCACCCACTTATCAAGCATATTATTCTTAGCTCTAATATCAGAAGGACAAAGAAACACCCTGCCACAACTCGGACAGTGCAAATCCTCTACAAGACAAGTTCTCCAACAAGCATTACAACGAACCAAAGGGGTGAAAGTAGTGCCTTGAGTAATGCGCACAAGCATAGCCTTGTTCTTGATTGCCTGCGACGAGAACACACACGGCTTTTTTACTCGGATGAGCTTTAAGATACCTAATGAATTGCTTGTGAGCTTTGAGAACAGTGCGGTCACACCAACGGCTTTTGTATTCGTAGTATCGGGTAGTCCCATTTTTTGTTACAACTTCAAGGTCTAACTCTCCGTTCAGACCTTTCCGGTGGTACTCTACGTGCATCTCGATACTGCGAATGTTATTCTTCGCAATTAACCGATTCGCTATTACTTCCAAGTTATCGTTTTCTGCAGTAATTGTTATCACTTCAAATACGGTCACTCTTTTGATTTGCCAGTATTTATAACTTTCGATTCACTCAAGAGTCAGCCGACATTAGACCCTTACAGACTTTGCATTGACGAGTCACTATTGCAGTGCTCTTTCTGCCGTGAGGATAATTACCACGACTCCAAAAGGGCGTAGTGTACTTCTTCTTTTCTGAGTTCCAATGAATACATTTCATAGTTTTTCACCCCAAAATATTAATTCTTTAGTTACACCATCTCGTACTTCCATCTTTTTCAATCCTGATGTTTTAAAGATTTTCAACCACTCACCCATCAAGCACCACCTTCTTCAATAATTCTTTTTCCGATTCAGTTAAGTCTATAAGCACATTATTAGGTGCATTTTCAAGCAACCATCGACGAGTCGAACATTTCATTTTCAAGCACCACCTACTTTGAGGAACTCGATAAACAAATCTTTAGCTTCTTTGCTCGTAATACCATCTATCTTCTCACCATCTTCATAATCTCTTTTCAATTGAAAACGATACCCAGCTTCTGGATGAACTATCCAACCAGCATTAAAAAAACAACGAGCAACCTTTACATCAATATAAGATTCGCCTCTATTATTTGTTAATTTATCTTCAATTAATTCCCAATTTTGTTCCATCAAGCACCACCTATATACCATTCTGCGACTAACTGTTCAACCATACAATAACGGTTTAATCTATTCATCTTATCCCAAACGTCATAATCGATAAAATCATACAACAAAAGAATTTCTTTTTCCCGTATGTAAATCTCTCTTATTGGTTTGTAATGTCGTTCATTCATTTTCAACCACTCACTCATCGTTCACCATCCTCTTTTTCTCCAAGATACCTTTCACCACAACTAAAAACAAAAAGCCCCGATTGTGTAGCACTATAAGCCCTCTTCACACCCTCACAACCATTCCAACAATCATATTTCGGAAGCTTCTTAGGCAATTTCCCATTCTCAAAATCCTTTTTAATATCACACAAAGGTCGAAGAAAAATATTCCTACCAGTTAATGAAATATTACGTTGTTCCAAATCTTCTAATCTCTTCCAAAACTCAGGATAAAGCTTCCAAACAACATAAAGACTTTTCTCACCTTGCTTCGGACAAAACCAACAACCAAGACGATTAAAATTCACATACAAAGGATTAAACAATCCTTTCTTATTCAAATAATTAACACAATCCTGCTCGGTCCACCGCCACTCAACCAGAGGATAACGGATTTTTCCAGTGTCCTTCTGCATACGCTCCTTTTCATCATAAGCAATACCAATATAAATTATGTCAGCGTCTCTTTGAAACTTTGCCAAAGGCTTAATCTTAGCTTCTCGCATCCAATAACAAGGAGTCAAAACTTGAGGAAAACCCCTCACATCCCCTTCGTGTTTGCCTTTAGTTAATTTTCCAGTAAACCACTCTTCAAATTTAGATTCTGATTGTAAAAAGGTTACTTTCCGACCAATATAATCTTCTACACGCTTAATATAATCATATAATTCAGGAAACTCAAATCCTGTATCAGCAAAAATTATTTCGTCGATTTCTTCCCCGAGTTCTAATAATCTCAAGAGCATCGCTGTCGAATCCTTCCCACCAGAAAAAGAAACTACTTTTTTAACCATTAAGCACCACCCTCTTCTTTCCTTGGATATATTAGCGTGTCAACATCCACTCCACTACTCCGAAGCTTATGAGCGAGAATAAACGCTTGACAAGCCCTCACGTGATAACAATCACTCGCATACTTACTCCAAGCTTCGCACCGACTATCACACACCGTCTTGCTACCAAAACGGCTAATCTTCACGCTGTAACGTTGATAAAAAATGTTTACGACAGTGAACCAATAATGGTGCGTTCCCACCAATTCTAAGACCACCGCCTTCTTCTGCAAAAGAGTTTTAACCCTCGCATCACTCAAGAGAACTTTAAAATCTTCTATCCACTTGGGAGCGATGGGTGAAGGTTTCAAGCGGGAGCCTCCACGTTTTCACTCCCTTCTGTTCCACTTACTTTCCCCAACGGCTCTTTCTCACCATCAGTTTTCCTGTCCCAATTGTCGTCAAGGATTCGTTTCAAGAGGCTTTTCATACTCAACTCCCATTCTTCGCCATTCATCTTCGCTTCTTTAGGACTTGCACTACGCATAACCCACAAGGTTCGTCTGAAGTGTTTCTCTTCCTCAGTGTACTTAGCGTTGCCTTTCCTGTCCATCTTCTCAAGACTTTCCCTAAACTTATCAAGGGTTGAACTACGCACCCTAATAACGTGGAAGTCAGTCTCGAAAACGTTTGTATGCCAGTCTGGTTGTTCTTCCGTGAAGTACACTTCCAGCTTCTTTTGCTTTACCATTTTATTTTTTACCTCCCTTACTTCTTTGGTCAGGCTCTAGCTCTGCATCGATTGCAGGGTCTAGGTTCTTCACCCTGAACTTGGCATCAGTGTCTTTCTCTCCTCGGCTGAGAATCTTCTCGAAGGTGAAATGCAACATCTTCAAGCCTTTCTTCTGCACCGCCTTAATAAGCGGTTCCATCTCTCGAGCGATTCTCACGCTGGTCGTACTCCAAATCTTCGGCTCATCAGTGAACTCTAAGTTATCTACTTTGATAACCTCGAATCGTAGGCCGAATTGTTTGCCGTTCTTCGTTTCTTGTTCGTAACCACCCCACTTATTCGCCAGTAGCGTGTAGAGTTGGTTAGGCTCTGGGCGAAAATACTTGTATCGCCCTGTTGCTCTTTCTAGTGCTTCATCCGAGACACCTTGTTCAGACCCTTCGTTCAGATTGGTCACGTCTAGTTCTTCGTTTGGTTCACTCATTTTCTTTAGCTCCTCACTCTCACTCAATGGTGAGACTGAAATTGATACCTATCTCGTGGGTGACGGAAGCATCGAATGTTCCTTCCCTGTTCTTTATCCAATCACCCGTAAGGTTCGTTACGACTGCCCGAACAATTTTCCCTTCTTTTATCGCTTCAAAGACTTCCCTGTTCAAGCCCTGACTCGCCTTAATATAACCAATTCTTAGATTCTTCACCTTAGGGTCAGGATGTGCCCGTCGATAAACCCCGACTGCGTACTGGTCGTGTTCATTATCAGGCTCAGGAATCAGAATTAATTCTTGACCTTCAAGCATCCCATCAAAAGATTTCCCCTCAATGAAACTCACCCCGACGACTTTCGTAAACATCATCACTTACCACCTTTAACTTTTTGTAAGTAACTATTCTTTAGCAGGGCTTTTATATCTCCACTCTTAGGATTCTCAAAGGTTTCGCCAGGCTGTCGTTGAACACCATTCACGTTAATAGGCTTCTCACTGAGGACTTCTAACAATTCAGTTTTCATTTTTCATCATCTCCACGCCTTTTCTTCTCTATCATTAGCAAAGCCCACCTTTCTCTATCGCCAGTCCCAGTATCAGGATGAACCCTTACTAACTCAGCTTTAAGCTCTTTATCACTCATACGCTTCAAGTAATCATTAGGGTCAGGCAAAGCCTCATAACCTTTGAAAGCCATCTCAGCAGATTCTATTCCTCGTTCGATACCGAGTACTCTGTGATGTAGAAATTGTTCGACTGCAGCGAGGTTATTGTTGTTGGTTTTCTGTAACACGCTTTTAAAATGATACTCCTTACCATTAAGCCTGTAAACTATCTCTGCACCATCACTTCCGTCAATCTGAATATCACTGTTCTGAATCCCGATACGATTAAGCCACTTGCGAACATCCCGCTTTAGAGCACTCGAATCTCTTCCGCTCTCAATCGGCTTAAAAGAAACGTCAGAGGTTATAATCTCTGTTAGTTCTTTACCACAATCAAGACAGAAGTTCCCATCTTTCTGAACCCTGTTACAAGGAATGCACTTCTTTATCTTCATCGGGCTTCATCTCGGCTTACTTGAACGTTTACCGCACTCGCAGGGGGGAAACGATTATCAAGTATGTTCCGGTAGTTGCTACATCGGAGCTTGATTCCATCAAGGTCTACTTCTATGAGAGAGAGCTTCGCTTTCTTCTCAACAACAAAAGCCCTACTACGACAATAAGAATCATCTTTTTCAAGCTGACGAGAAACCTCAGCCCCTCTCGCAGTCTCATTAGGATAACGTTTCTTACCAGTCTCAACATCAATAGCCTCTGCTACACTCGCCCCAATGCTAACTTCAAAACGGTTCATATCAACTTCCAAAGCAATAATGTCAGTCCTTAGTTCACTGCGTTCTTTGTTCAGCACATCGTAAGCATCACACAGCTTCACGAGCACGATTGGTACTTGGTCATAGTCTATCATTGAAACACCATTCACTTCCTTCAATACCTTAGTTTCCATCTTCTTTCACGCTCCAAAATTTTATTTTTTTAAAAGGTTTCTCTTCACCCCTTCAGTACGAACAATTTTAGTCACTGGAATGTTCTCTTCTCTTCCAGTAATGAGATTATTAAAAACAGCCAACCCGTCTTTCACTTTCAAAAACTCCAAGGTCTTATGTCTAGTTCTCTTGTCGTCTTTGTAAAAAACTTCGTAAATTTCTGTCGTTTCCATCAGTCCATCATCCTCCAAAAAAATGATTAGTTTTTTTTCCTACCTTCTTCAAGAGAGGGTGCTATATAAAGTTTCTCCTTTTTTTTTTTAAGGTTTCTTATCTGCAACGAGTATTATCGCTTCTTCGGCTTGAGCCTTAAGAAACTGGTACTTCTGAAACTCTAAATAATGCACCTTACTAAGCTCTCGATAAAATTCAACATCATTCATCACTAAACGCCCAATGATGGTATTAACTATCTTACTAACAGTAGTGTTTTCTATCTTCGCTTTTCGCTCTAGCTTTTCCAGAACGAAAGTATCGAAGTTAATACTCTTAATGGTTTTACCATAGAGAACGCTTTTCCTTTTATCGTTTTTAGTCATCTTTTTTTCACCAACCAAAGCTTTTTTTTCACTAATTTAATTTTTTTTTAATTATTTTTTTATTGAGGGTAGGGGGTGTTCTTTTCTCGATTTTAATTATTTTTAATTAAGCTTACTAATAAGGTCAATACAAACCTTTATATAGTACCTTCCTTTAGAACCAATTATCTTGTCGGATAATCGGAACCAAAGAGCCTTTTTCTTTTTCTTTTTTAATTAAATTAATTAATTATTAAGTTTTTTAGACCTACTACTATATAAAGTTTTTCGTCGGTAATTAGCTCATAAATATTATGGCTTGACCCTTTTAATTACATCCTGTTCTTTGACTTTCTTCAGACAATCTTCACAAATACTAATGTGATGTTCCTTGCCTATGGTGAGCTGAAAGTTTCGGTAACTGTTACGATTACAGAACGCACAGGGGAAATCTAAGCTCCCGCTATAATACTTCAACTCGTACTGGATGTAGTGTCTATGGAATTTTTGTATCATCGTTTCACCTTCACTTCTTTCTCCCTGTATTCTATCGGTATCGGGTGCTTATGTATGCTTTTCAGCTCGTAACCAATGGGTAGCTCCTTATTCTCAACATAGTAAACCCTCATAATCTGCTCGACCAATGGCTTCGGGTTAACGCTGTTGTCTGCTTCTTCTTTACAAATCGGGCAGACTATCTCATCTACTAAGAGTACGTTCTTCGTTTCCTTAATCATTTTCGTTCCTCTCTGAAGCCTAGATAAACGGGTTCATCAGTCTCACTATCATAACCCGTTGGCCAGTAAGTTTTCATCATCACCGAAGCATCGTTCTTCTCACCATCGTAACGTTCACAGAGGTAAGCTTTTGCTTCGTTCCACCATCTGGGTCTTACTATTAGTTCTCCGTCAGGGTACACTGCCAGTATTTCTTCAAGTTCAGGAATCATTGTTTATCACCGAGATACCATTCTGCAACTAACTGTTCACGCATACCCCAACAATCCATATCATCTACATTATCCCAATCTTCAACATTAATAATATCACACAACATAGGAATTTCTTCTTCTCGTGTGTAAATATCGCTTATTCGGTTGTAATATTTTTTATTCATTTTTTTCATCTCCATTCACTTTTTTATAAGCCCTGCAGAGTTTACAAAGCCTATCATAATCCTTGTCACCAACATTAATCATATCCCCACAACTGAGACAATAAGGTGTTCGGTGACTAAAATCTGGTTTCTTTTCTATCACTGGTTTCAGTTCTTCTTTCAGCCCTGCCATTTCCTCATAATCATCAAGGACTCGCTCCCCTTTGTAATAGCTCCTCACGCTTTCTTCTTTAATCTTCCGAGCTACTAACACCTCGGGCTTCGTTGGTAAGTACATCCCGTCTTTGTTTTGTATCTCTTGACGAACCCTACGAATAGTCTCGAAGTTCGGAATACTATTCACACTCCCCACTGGTATTCGCCATACAATCACTTGTAAGCCACTTTCTTTCTCAACCTTAATATCCTCTCCGAGAAGCTCTAAGACCCTGAGAGTAAGCCACTTGTCACTATTTCGGGCTGGTACGCTCCGCTTAAGGACTCCCCTGACGAGTTGTTTCATTCCACCGAACTCTTTCCTAACATCTTGAGAGTTCATAAGTTCAACTCCTTCTTTAAAGCGGTGTTAATTATTACGCTGTTAGCGTCTTGTTCATCTACAGGAATAACTTTATCAATGGCTCGTCTCACTCGTTCCTTATCAAGACAATGTTTTACCACCAAACTAAAGCTTTCATCATCCCATTGACCAACAGAAACACCTTTCAAGCTCGGGAACTCTTCTTCAAAAGTCATTTGTTTTCCTCCTTGCTAAAAAGCTTCGGCTTAATAACAATCGTGAACTCAAACAACCCTTCCAGCTTCTTCCAATCCTCATAAACACTACTCGGAGGGCGGTCAACAATCCTCGCTAACTCACTCATATTAGGATTGAACTGCACCCTTGAAAGAGCCATTATAAGATGAGAAAGCCTATCATCAGTGCTGATAATACCCTCAAGCTCAACACGAGACTTCATTTTTCGGCACCTGTTATGAACATATATTCTGAGTTGCCTTTCCTATCATCTTTCATCTGATGCCAAGTTACTGGACACTCTTGTAACCAGTCTAAGAACTCGTCACTCATACTGCTATAATCACTCATCATCTTCACCCCCTGTTAAGTCCCACTCAGGGTCGATACCACTCGTGAAACCATCCCGTACTAGCCTCGTGACTTCCTCAAGGGTTTCTTCTGTCGTGTGTTCGTCATCTAACCAAATCACTAATTTCTGTTTCATTTATGCACCTTCCAAGTATTGTAGCAACCCTACACCAGCCCTTTTATCAACCACTACAGGTTTATCGCCTTCCCTCTTAGCCCATTCTTTAGCGTGAGATAACGCACTCTGAACATCCGCTTCAGTATCACAAGGACTCGCAGACCCGTAAGTGTTAGTATTCATATCAACACTCGTGAAAGGTGCTCCGTCTTTGTGACTCAAGGCATAATGATGCCCGTCAGTAATGAGTATCTCAACCTTCTTATTCATTGTTTCTCCTCTTCAGGATGATTCTTAGCGTGTTGCTTACAATAAAGCCCACCTTTACCAAAACATCTTTTACGAGGACATTGATGACTATACCAACAGTTCCCCGAAAAAACTTCCTTAATACAATGATTTTTATTCTCAGGAATGCCTTTAGGATTACCACCCCAGTTTCCATATGTTTTCGCTTTTTCATCCATTTTCCATCATCTCCATTAACTTTTTCATCTCTCGTTGCATCTTTACCTTCTCTACGAAGCTTCTCGGCTTCCGAGGTGGTTTACAAAAAGGTTTAAACTTCACGCTCCATTCTTTTTCAAAATGTTTACAGTCGCATTTACTCGGGTGGGCTAGTTTATGAAATCCGATAGGGCGATTCATCTTCGCACCCCTTGGTTCTTTGCTCCTTGAAATAACAACTCACTCGCTTCCTCAGAAGTAGTTGTGCCTGTCGTTGGACTTCGATGCTTAATATTATCAAAGAAGAAATGGTCGAGAATCTTCTCGAAGTTTAACCCTTCACGAACCAAACCCTGCTTAAAGAGATAATGTAAGAACTCTTCGGTAACTGCTCGAGCTTTCTCAAAATCGAGAAGCATATGCTCTTCGTCGATTAACTCTCTTGAGAAATCCGCTTTTTCTTGGGCTTCCTCGCCCCACTGATTAATGTCGTTCCTTTCTTCCATTTTCCGTACCTCTGGAAACCCCTTTCCTTTCGGGAGTTTTCCTTATTTGATAACCCTTATTAAATCAAGGTACTATATAAAGTTTCCCCTTGTAGTATATAAAGGCTTGGAAAATTAACAGAAAAAAGGGTTTAAAACAATCACTACCAAAACTTCCACTCAACAGCTTGAGTAGTAAAAGTTCTCAGAATCAACATTATGATAGTCGCAGCAGTCATAGCCCACTTAGCACCGATAACATCTACCAAGCCTGTCAATATCGTTAGCAACAACATCGCTATCGCCACCCAAAAAGTCTTACTCTTCAACACGTTCTTTTTATCCACTAGTTTCACCTCACAACATATTATTTTTTTTAATCTCCTTCCCTGACCCGACGACCATAACCAATAGCCACTACACGAGCGACAATGTTCGATTCCGTAATCTTCGCCATATCGGGTAAGAAGTTATTATGACCTTGAATAATCCAAGCATCCTTTCCTAAAAACGAGGTCTTACTTTTCAAAGTGTGAATGATACTCCCTGCACTACAATTATAAATCACTATCTGCCCCGCAGCAAAGCATTCTCTCTTTAACCGAGTACCACGATACTCGTCGGTCAACAACTCGAGAACCACCACGTCACTATCATCAAGCAACGGCTCCATACTGTTAGTGTTCGCTATCCGATGAACCTCATAGCCATACTTCTCAGGGAAACCAAGCTTGAACTTACGCCTCACCTGCGAAGCCGTCAAGCTACTCTTAGGACTTGGCTTGTCACTCTGAGAAGGAAGAGAATAATCGGCGTAGCCAGTAGCTACTGGGCGGTACTTCTCAGCTAGTCGCAATAAGAAATCGTTAGCCCATCCAATCATCTCCTCAGTAATCATTAGTCAGTCCCCACGTTTATACCAATTTGATAGATTAAAGTTCCTCCTATTCCTCCAGTTTCTTTTAATTCGATGTAATGCCAACCAGCCGTCCAACTGATAACGCTTGTGAGTGTGAGCCATCCAGTGTCCCAAGCTGTTGTACCATCCACGCCCCAACCAGAATAAACATAAACATCTTTACACAGCGAATTAGCGCCATTAATCTCGACATCGATTTGTGTAACCGTCTTTGTCGCATAACTATTTTCGAAAGTCTTTGCAGTATATAACGGATTATTTCCAGTATGACTCTGTGCCGCAGTTGTGAATGATGTTTCGTCATCAAAATAGAATTTCACCCGACAATAAGTAGTTCCTGATGAGCTATTGTGTCCAAGATTCAAAAACAGATACCGACAAACACCATCTAAGCCAGTGAATGATTTAGCTACGGTATATGAACCCGGACTTCCTGAATAAGTGGATGCATCGGCAACAGAAATCGTACTAACAGTGTCTTTGTTATTGGGGTCACCAATAGGGTTAGTATATTCTGTACCATCAATCCAAATCTGAACATATTCTGGAACCGCAGTATCTGCAACGACGTTCGTACCCGTATTGTCAGTCGGGTCACTACCGGACGTACTACCAGTATGAGTGTGTTCGCCAACGCCGTGAGTCAACGCTGTCGCACTCGCACCAGCCGCCTTACCCCACAAAGCGAGTTTCACATTACGAACCCCATCAGCATTATTAATGTAAACCGGGAGGTAAACCGTGCCGGTCTTTCCTACCAAGACGTTCCCGCCGTGACTATAAACATTTAATATATCATTAGCATCAGGTAATTGTCCATTTGAAATCGACACTTTAAACCACCTCTATTCATTCTGTAAACCTCGCTTTAATCTTACTAAAAATGATAAGTTGCTCACTACTATCCTTACCAATAGTCACGAACTTACCAACGAGCGCCGCCAAAGGAGTACCACTATCACTGTTGAACCATCCAGCTCCGTTAATCTGATAGCCGTTTGCTTCCGTATCAAGGATGACACTCCGAATCTGAACTTGTAATGCAGCATCCACTGTTGAAGGGTAGCCAGTACTGAAAGTCCT
>Ga0307928_10001944_pt1 | contig 15764 bp, 23 predicted proteins | sample AceLakmetagen232_FD_201815 | JGI IMG/M metagenome (GOLD analysis project Ga0307928, IMG submission 201815) | Saline water microbial communities from Ace Lake, Antarctica - #232 | ecosystem: Environmental > Aquatic > Non-marine Saline and Alkaline > Saline | place: Antarctica: Ace Lake... | reverse complement strand
AGCTTGTAGAGGCGTTGCAGGCGATGGTTGCGGCCGGCCTCACTCAATTCGACCGTGGTACCCATAAGATCGGGCTTGATAATATCGATCTTCTCGCCAAAGCCCGCGCCGCCCTGGCCGCTGCCGAGTAGAACCTGAGCCGAGCGCCTGCACGTGCGGGCGCAAGGGCACGGGCTCTAGCGTGAGTCCCAACCGAGTAGGATCTGAACGATGACATTCAGGAAAACGAAAAGTTTCGGCCCGAAAGTGGCGTTGACCGACCTCCAGGCCGAGCGGCTGGAGACGATGGTCGTCGCGGCGGGTCCGGTGTCGGGGTCAGTGGACTCTAACCGAAAGGAACGTGTATTATGATCGAAGCAACCTATAAAGTGACCGGAACGGTATCGGCCCCCGACGAAAGAGGGAAGGTATGGCAAATCGGGTATACCGCCAACATCAGCGACCGAGAAGACACCTGCGACCCCGAGATGCCCATCAACATGGAGGAGTACGACGGGCGATTCGATGCCGTAATGGAAGCGTGCTACGCCGACGCCTACCGGCAGATCGGCGAAGAGGGCGAGAAGGAGCCCGACCCCAACCACAACGACGACGATCAAGCAACCTGTCACGCTAACGCCGACTTCGCCGAATTGGCTTGTAATAATCACGACACGCTGGTCGTGGCATTGCAGGATTTAACCGATGAGATCAATCTGAGCAAGCTCAATGTCCGCAAGGATTTCTCTCTTATGAACGCGCACGCCTGCGCCCTTAAGGCTCTGCATAGCTTAGCCCACTGACCCCGACACCGGGCCTCTCGGGGCTCGGACTCGGAATCACTGGACTCTAACCGAAAGAAGGTGTAGTATGAGTACGAGAGATACATTACAGGCTATTCGCAACGATTGTGACCGCTTCCTTGCAAATGATATGGATATCAGCTTCGAGGACTTGCTCGCGGCGTTCTCCGAAGCGTGTACAGACGCCCTGAACGACCGCGCCGTGGACCACATGGAGGCGGATCTCGCCGCAGACCCCCTCGCCCTCCCCTCCCCCCTGGCGTGCCTGAACGACCTCACCCTGGCCGCAACTCGTGTTATGGCCGCGTGGGGCGGCGGAGACCTCGCCGGGGCTGTCCGAGAGCTTGAGGCGGTCCGGGTGGAGGCTACGCGGGTGCTCAAGGAGGCGGGAGAGATCGGCGATGCGCCCGACTGTCCCCACTGCGGACGCTCCACAACCTCTAAGCTGGCTGAAACTAAAGAGTGGAAATTCGCGTGTATCTGCGGGTATCATTTCAATCGGGACGAATGCGGCACCTTGTCACCTACGCCCAAGCCCAAAGGCGACACCCTCCCCCTCGTCGAGCCCGACCGCCTGAATCGCCGACACCTCCCCCTCGAGCACCCGGATAGCCCGGTCGGTCGCCTGGCGGCTGATCTCGGCTGCACGGTCGGCGAGGCGTATCTCGCCTTGGTCGAGGCAGGGCTGATGGAGAGAAGGGGGTGGCTGATATGAGCAAAGAAACAATTGGAGAATGCGGTTGCTGCGGATTTGAGGGCGTCCTGGTAAAATCGTACCCTCGGCGGCAGGGTGAGACTATACTTTTGTGCAAGCTATGTGCTGGCACGTTATCAGCAACCATACGGTACACGCTGGCTGCAAGACCAGCAACGATGATCTCGCCAAGGCCATTGCCTATATTGGCAATGCGATCCTCGCGGAGATCAAGAAAGGAAGTGAGTAGCATGAAGGTTTACATACAAATGCAAAAAGCTGCCGACCACGCCCTCCTGATGAAGGGCACAAGACTCTTTACGGGAATTTTGGCTGTCTATCCCGGCTCGAATCCGAAGCTGGATGTTTCGCTTATTAGCGCGGACGGGTCTCGCACCACGCTGGCCATGTCACTGGATGAAGCGGTCCAATTGCAGGCCGCGATTTACAAGGCTATTCAGATGCACCCGCTGGATGAGTTCGGTGGGACAATGACGGAGCTATTCCCAGATGATGGCGACGAGGGGGTGTCCCCATGAGCGGATCAAAACACGCATCAGCCCCGTGGAAATGGAAAGAAGAGCCCGGCTACCCCGAAACCTACCTATACGGTCCCAACCCAAAAGATAAATACGATTGCATATTAAGCATTTGCGAGAGTCACGGCGGCGGACAAGTTCCGGCCGATGCTGACAAGGCATTGATTGAGGCCGCGCCTGATCTGTTGAAAGTGTGTATTCGCCTCGCGGATTTGGCACGCATAGGGGTGACGCCGTGGTCGGATGATATGCAGGCTGCTCGTCTCGCGATTGCCAAGGCGACGGGGGTGTCCCCATGACTGCCATCATCTACACCCGATTCAGCCCCAGGCGTAACGCCGATAAGTCGGAGAGTTGCGAGACCCAAGAGGCGCTGTGTCGCGCCCACGCCGAGGCACAAGGCTGGCCGGTCGGCTCGGTCCACGCCGACCGAGGCAAGAGAGGCAAGGACGCGGACAGGCCGGGACTCGCTTCCGCCCTCGCCGCTTTGCGGCGGGGCGACGTACTGCTGGTCTACAAGCGAGACCGGATCGCCCGCCAAGTGCTGACTATCGAACTGACCAAACGGCAGGTTAAGGCAGCAGGCGCCACGATAGCGGCGGTCTCCGGCGACATCGCGGGCGACGATAACGACCCTACGGTCATATTTGTGCGGCAAGTGATGGATGCGGTTGCGGAACTGGAGCGGAAGCAGATCGCGGTGCGGACCAGTGACGCGATGCTGCAATTGCAGCGGCAAGGCCGGCGGATGGGCAGGTACGCTCCGTATGGGTGGCGGATCGACCCCGAGGACTCGACGATGCTGCTGCCCGCGCCCTCCGAGCAGGCTACGGTCTTGTGGATAAGAGATTTGGCCTCGCAGGGGCTTGGGATTGCCGATATTCTCCACCGACTCAGCGCGGAAGCAAGGGGCTCTGCACGGTCGGGCTCGTGGAGTTACAACGCGGTCAAACGGATACTGGTCAGAGAGATGTAAGGCGCGCGGCCGGACCGGCCCCCGGTGAGTGAGAGCTTGCCGGGGGCTCTTTATTGCAAACTCGGCCTCGACCGCTCACCCGCCGCGAACTCCCTGGCCCGCGTCCGCCTGAGCTTCGTAAGGGCCTCTTTCTTTATCCATGAGACCGCATTTTTGTTGATGCCCATTAGCTTGCCTATTGTCTTCAGCATCATATCTTCATCAAAGTGCAGAACCAAAACTCGCTTCTCTCGGTCCGACAGCCCCCTCAGCCACTCGCGACAACTTGTGCGGACGTAATGTTCTTGCGGGACGCCCATACAACTATGCTCCGCGAATAGTATTTCTTCGCCGTCGTCGCCGCGAAGTGCTGAGCCTTGCATCGTGGCTGGTCTCTTTTTGTATCTCGGATCGTTTCGCACAATCCCGTGATGTGCCCGCAGTTCATCGACGGCCAGGTAAAAACCCTTGGTGTGCACCCATGCGAGTCGGGACGATCCGATGAACTTTTGCTCATACACGTCATTGGCCTGGACGGCGCCGAGCATGGCACATCCGAGCAGTTCGTCCTTTTCGATCCATGGCCATTTGCGGCGCAGCCGAGCGGCGATACACTTGCCGATCCTGAGCCAGTCAAGTTCTTTGGTCATGTTTCTAGTCCCTGTCCGATAACCAACCGCCCCGCCCCGCTAATCCCCCACTCTTCCCAGAAGACTCCGCCGTTGGCTTTTAGGACCTCTCCGACCCGCTCAATCCATCCAGCGGCCATTACTATTCGAGTAGTCGCCGGGCTGACGAGCGCCGTGCCGCAGCACGCGCACCGTATCCAGTTGATCTCGCCGGTGTCAGGGTCGCGGTACAACACTTTATGGTCGGCGAGTTGTTTCAGGATGTCAATCCTGCTCTTGCACGGGGCGTAGGTTTTTGTTTTCTCAGGGTTGGTCATCAGCGTGCTCCTTTACGACAGCAGTGAATGCAGCAGTGATTGCCCCTTAACCAGTCCGACATTGATCGGCTGGAACAGCCCGGACTTCGAGACCAGTTGCAAGTGATATCCGGTCGACCAGTTATCGGGTTGAAAGACATTCCATAGCCGGACACGCTGGCACAGACAGCCGGGCGACCATCCGCCGATGACGGACGAAGTCACCGTGTTAATAATGCAGCTATCGACCCGGTGCGTGTGGCCATAGACGATGTTTCCGCCGAACCGTTCGACGTGTCGAGCCGCGGCGTGTTTACACGCCGTTATGCCGTGCGTAGCGAAGACCGGAATCTTTGCCCGACCGTATCGAAACGTGCCGCGAATCGAAACGCCCGGAACCCTCTCGCTCTGGCTGATGTACCTGATGCCTCGGCGTTCCAGCCCGAGCACTGCCCGAGGGCTGAACAGGTTAAATAGCATCCGGGCATCTTTTTGGTTGGCCAAGGTCTTCGTCACACACCACTTCTCGATCCGGTGCTCGTGGTTGCCTTCCAGATAGACGATACGCGCGTTCGGGCACGCCTTTTGTAATCGGGTCAAGAAGTCGTTCGCAGCCGCGACGTCGTCCGCGAACGAATACCGAGTCTCGGCCACGAATCCCATCGTGTGATGCTGCGCCAAGAATCCGCCGCAGTCGACCATATCGCCCAAAAGGCAGATTTCCGCCGGCTGAAGCGCCAGCATGTCGGCCAGGAACGGCCTGACGGCCTTGGGGTCTTGGGCATAGCCGTGCAGATCGCCGGCAAACACGCGGGCATGGTCGGTCCGCAGCGATCCGGGGGCTGTCTTAGACCGGGGTGGCTTCTTGGCCCGCCGCATGTCCGTTACCGCTTGTTCCGCGATACTGAGCCGCTTCCGAAGTTCGGTGTTCTCCGCTTGAAGTTCCTTCACAGGCTTCGCTTTTGCTTTTCTCAACTCTTTTACAGTCGTCATTTGAATTCCTTGTTATACGCCGCTATAGTCCTGGGATTGCCGAACAGGACCATCCTCAAACCCTCTACGAGCGCCAGCGTCCAATAGTTATCCAGTAAGGCATGTGCCTTGGCTTCTCGGATAGACGTTTTGCCCATCCTTAGTCTTGTTTGTAACTCCCGGTAGGTCAGGAGTTCGCCGTCCGGCACGGCGTCCAGGTGCTCTTGCACCCTTATGACTCGGGCGGGCGGGGCGCCGGCTTGGAGGGCTGTGTTTTTGACGGTGAATTTCATAGCTGTTCGGGCTCCCATCGCTCAAATCCTGGACACATGCTGCAAGTTTTATCATTCGCTTCCGCTGACCTCCTATGTCGGCACGTCGAACACGTCTGGTCAGCACGTACAGCCTTTACTATCCTTGCCGCCTTCGCCTCCAAGTCTAATTCCAGCACCGCCAATGCCCGCCACGCAACCGCCGTCCAGTCCCCTTCCATAACGTGCCGGAGGATGCAATCGGCGTGATCGCTCGACTTCTCCCTCGACCAATGCAGGGGCTCGCCGGGGTTGTGCTTCTCATTGCCCTCGTAGCTCAGGTGCGCGACAGCCGCGATCGCCCGCGGGAAGTATCGCATGAAACCGGTGTAGACGGGGTAAGTTTTCCGCTCCGCCGAGTCGGTCGGGAGGGGGCCGGAGTCGACCAAGGTATTAGCTTCGTCAAGAATTTCGTCCAGTTCTGCGATAGTCTCGAAAAACGTCTTCGCCAACGGATCACCCTCCGCCCCCTGCTCGAAGATATCCAATTGCAGGAACTCGGCGACCGCCCGCTCCATCTTGGAGCCGGTGCTGTCCTTCCATCCGTCCAGCAGATAGATCACATCGCACTGTCGCAGGGCATTGATGTCACGTCCGAGGCAGGCGTCCACGTCGAAGCCATCGGGTATTCCGTTCCAGTCGAAGTCTTCCGGGAAGTTCGCGGGGTCAAACCCTATCGCCCGATCAAGTTCGGCAGGGCTGATAACCTCGCAGGCTAAGTCGCGGAATCCCGCAGCTGCTCGATCAAATGCAGGGAAGTTGTAGAGTCGATACTTTCTCATTGGTCCGGCAATGTAAATCTTCATATTCAATCCTTTTTCGTTATCGTCAGTTCCACCCGCGAGCACTCTCGATCGATCGAGAATAACGCAGGCCGTGTTTGTAGGTGCTCCGAATCGTCATCGACCAGCAGGCCGGAGTCGACCAGTCCGTCATACGCGGGCTTGAGCATCGCCAGATGGTTCACGTCGTCGCGGCGCCTCTTCTGCTTATGGAAGAAGTGGGCGTCAAGGGTCACGAACTCCCACGGGCAACTCGCGATCTGTTCGCCCAGGGCCGCCTCTTTAGCCAGCCGGCGGTACTTCTTGGCCGCTGCCGCCTTGGCCATCCGACCGCCGAGGCTTCCCGGAGGCTGGTTCGGGGACAGGATGGCGGGGGGGAGGGGGAGGATGATTGTTGTGGTCTCAGGCTGCACAGCCGCTCTCCTTTGCGAATGTCTCAGCCCATGCCCTCGTCCGCTCGCCTACGAAGCTGTACCATTGTTCTGGGGTCAACTCGTCGCCATTGACCACAAAAGAATCTCCAACCTCGCCCATATATTCGTCCAGTTCGCCAGTCGCCCGGACCATCGGCAGGTAGAGCCAAGCGGGAGTCAGTGAAGTCACCATCTTATCGGCGGCGCAGAGCCGCGAAGGCACCCGGCCCCATACCTTAGCAGTGGACCGCGAATGAAATATACAGAGGTTGCCCCATTCCATTCCAAACCATCGTCTCATTTTCCTTGCCGCCCATCGCGGGTGCATTTTCCCCTCCTCGCCGTCCATGTTCGGCGAGCCCCAATAGCCCCAGTCGTGGATGATAAACGCGACCCATAGCCGAGGGTCCCAGGGGAAGCCGTAGAGCAGCCACCAGCCCCAAGCGACGAACAGGGGGTGGAGGATGAACTGATGAGCGCCGAATAGGAGGCTTTTTGTTCCGATTGTCATGGCGTGGTCTCCCTTGGTGGGCGGTTGGAAATTAGAATATCGTCCGCTCTGGCAATCAATACCGTTTCCCCAGGTTGGTAATCTTCCACTACCCCGAGAAGATCATCGCATAGCGATACTAATTCCGCGATTCGCTTCTGGGCTGTCGATAGCGGATGATCCGGGCATTGCTCGATGTGTTCTTTAAGTACGTCGGCCATGGGCACGGGCGTATCTACTCTCGGCCCATAGCGATGACCGCAGTAGACACAGTTGATATACATACCGCTCTGTAGATCGTCTACCCATTGCCTCAGCTTGCGGCATTCGTCGGCCCAATTTGCCGCTGCCCCCATAACCATGCGGTCGTGAATGGCGGTGGCCTCGATCTCAGAGGGTTTCTCCGCACCGCGATAGCCGCATCCGTCATCCATACATCCGACATAATAAGAATACGGAGAACCGTCTGCATCAGGGCCATAAATACCAACATCACATACGCCTCCGCAAAATGGGCAATTCTTTATTGTCATTCTTGCTTCTCCGCAATATCGGCGATTCTCTGGCTGGCTGCTTTGAAGTATTCCGCGTCCAGTTCGATGCCGATGAACTCGCGCCCCAGGCTCTTGCACGCCACGCCGGTTGTGCCGCTGCCCATAAAGGGGTCCAGAATGGTGTCGCCAGTGTTGCTCCATGATATAATATGGTCATTAGCTAAGGGCAGAGGAAAGATAGCCGGGTGATCCAGTGCCCCCGAGTACGAATGTCCGCCACCGATAGGACACTCCCAGATATTAAATCTCTGTCCGTATTCTTCCAGCTTCCCACCGGCCGACTTTGAATCCAGTCTGCGAGTTCCGTCTTTATTCCTACCGCCCGATCCCCCCATTCGCTTGCATTTATTACGCCTGTCCTTGATGGAGTTAAATGTCGGTCTCCCCTTTGTAAATACAAACATGTATTCAAAAGTCTGGTGATATCTAGTCTGTGACGGGAAGGCGAAACTACCCTTACTCCAGATCATTGTATCATGGAGATTGAGACCGCATTTATCTTTAGCGTATATAGCTTGACGGAACGACGTGCCGGTTTCGCTCCGTTTAATAGTTGCGTCACCAACAATCCAGACGCACACTCCCCCGTCTTTTAAGACTCTGGTAATGTGATCCAAACACGGCCCCCAGATACGCGGTCCCCATTTGCTAAAGTCTTTCCCGTAGTCCCGCATATTATCATATGGTGGACTCGTTAAAACCATATCAACCGAGCCGTCAGGGATCTGGCCCATCAGTTCCAGGCAATCGCCTTGTAGTAGTTTACTCATATCAACTCCACTTCCTTCTCAACCTCAGTCCAGCGGGCCATACCAAGGGAAATAATTGCCTGTGCTGCCCGGACAGCAGCGGCGACTTTCTTGTATCTGGCAGGTTTCGCTCGTTGTAAGAGTCGCATCGTAACCTTGCCATTCCATTTGACTCGGATAAGTTCGACCAATGCGATCGCACGTTGATGCACGGCCTGTTGGGTAGCGAATCCGTAGATTTCCATTTGCTGTGCGAGACACCACAGCATCCATTGCGTTCCCGCGATCGCGCTCTCCTCGCCTATCGGCTTGTCCAGACTCGTCGTATTATTCTCTGCCATTACCAGCCCGTGATGTATCAGACACATCCGGGCAGCGTTGGACTGCGCCTTGGTCGCGAACGCTTCCGCATCCGCATTGATCGAACCATGCACGACATCGTCCATATCATTATAAAATGATGTAAATATGTTCTTGGCCTTAGGACTGAACTTCAGGACGTGCGGCATGTGTTGGCGAGTATTGGTCTTTATATTCTTGAACGGTCGCGTGCGAAGCCACTGGATCGTATCATGCCACGCCGCGTCTTCCTCGTGGCCGACAACCGCTTCGGTCCACTGTTTCCGGCGAGGCGGGGGGCAGGTGACGAGGATGCGGGGCACGAGGCCGGAGTCGAACGATTCGGGATCGAAGCAGTTGGCCAACACTTTGGGCTGAATGCCGCCCATGACCGCGCACGCCGCAGTTGGGATTCTAACCCGCTCCCGGTTGGTCTTACGGTGCAGCTTGTAGGACCCGGCGTTCCAGAACGATATCCATGCCTGTTTGTCGCCGCCCCCGCCCTTGCCCTGTTTGTACTTGCCGAAACTGTTGATCCAAGCTGCGATCTCATCGCAGAAGGCCAGGATACCGCGAGGGTTTTCCTCCAGTAGTTGAACAAGGGCCTCGACCGTCAGATCGCTCACGACGTTGTCCGTGCTCGTCGGACTCAGCATGTCGTCACCGACCGTGCCAGGCGGTATCGGCTCCTCCAACGGGGCCTCGACCTTACTCAGCGGCGAACTCTTATTGGCCCCGCTCGCCCCTACAAGTATCATCCATAGCACGGGCGGGACGATAAAATCCTTCTTGAGTTCGAGCCGCCAAGCGTTGCCCATCGCGGCGCCCGCAACAACCAGCATCGGCATCCCGACATAGGACGGATAGACGCAATTGGCCTCGGCGACCTGCGTACAGTATTTAGCCAGGCGGGGCGGGAAGAACTCGGTCGGGAATGGCGTCCATACCCGCACGTCATCGTCAATGTCATCTTTCGGCGGAACGTATTCGCCAACCTGAGTCTTGGCGTGCTTAGCCAGCAGAGCAACGGCGTGTCGGTTGCTTCCGATGATATTCGCCATCGCATCGGCGTCCGAACGTAGACTGTATTCGTCCAGTAACCAGCCGGAAGGCTTCTCGCTCGGCGTGCTGCGGGCCTGCCCGACCTTCCGCTCAAAGTCTTTACGCTCCGTTTCGGGGTCCCAGGGCGGTGAGCACCGGGGATTGAACTCCGCCCAGAGCAATGAATTCGCCATATCGTCGTCGAGTTGGAAGCCGACGACCATCGCCCGAGCCGCCCACAGCAGGGCGTCATGTCCACCAGAGCCCTGAACAGCGGGATCGCACTCAGCCAAGTACAGCTTTGCCCGCTCGATAATAGGAGTGGACCCTATTATCGGTACGTGGGCACGTTTCGGCTGCTCCTCCGATCGATCCCACGGGGCTCTTTTCTTTTTGACCGGTGATATGACGTCGAGCCACACGCCGGGGATGTCAGCAATCGGCGTGTCCTCACCATAAGGCCAGTCGTATGGCTTGCCGTTCGGATGGATTGACGGGGGCAACACGACATACCCGCCCTCGCCTCGGATATCGATACCGGGGCGGAGCGCCTGCTTGTTGCGAACGGGTCTAGCCGCTGGCCAGCGGAAGAACAGGTGGCGCCCGCCGCTCCCAGTTCGCTGCTCCAGCGTCTCCGGTAACGGGCCGATCTCGTTTTCCATCTCGGTCAGGGACCGCGAGCCCTCCTCACCGTCGATATCAACCACAAAGACCTCGGCGATCTTGCCCGTAGCCATCCCGATATTGGCGTCAGTGTGCTCGTCCCACATCCGGGTGAGCAAGATATCGTTCGTCGCCGCGTCCTTGAAGCCACGCGAGCCCTTGAGAGGCACCTTGTCTCCGGGTTGCAGCGCGAATACAGGCCAACCGCGTTCGGCGTATCGGGTAGCGTGGTCTAGCATTTCTAGCTTGTCAGGCATTAAGAGTCTCCCACTCCTGAATCGCCTCGACCACAGAACGATAATTAGCAAGTTCTGTAAAGCCGTCCATGGCCTGCCCTTGGCATGAAGCGAGGGGCTTCTGCCCGTCAGCCGCTTCTTTGATTGCAACCAAGTGGGCTATAAACCCCTTCAGCCTCGCGATCTGCCCCTTCATACAACCGTATCCACCGGGAGAATGGGGCTTCCGGCACGCGACGATTTTCTTCTTGACGCGCATCTCCCCCTCGACCATCAGGGTCGTCTTGGCTGGCGTCAGCCATTCGCCTTCGGTTCCGCATTCGGGGCATTTATCTGGCATCAATATTCTCCTATTCAAAACGGAATCGAATCCTCTTCCTGTAGGGCCGGAGCGATCTCCGGCATATTGGCATCCGGCCTATTCTTCAGCCCGTAGCCTATGATCTCGGGATGTTTGCCCTTGCGGACAACAGTGATTGTATCGGTAAGTTCCTCGACTCGCTGCGGAAGCCAAAGGTGTTCCAACGCCTCGTCCACGGTCATCGTCGCGGCCGGTTTGGTCCCAAACCGCATCGCCCACCACTCACGGGCTTTTCGGCCCGCAAAGCCCTCGTGATCGAGGCATATCCATTCCCTGAACACCAACGCTCCGCATCGGTACTGCACTCGAAGCGAATCGGGCTTGCCCGGCTTCCGGTGGCGGTGAAAGATGACGTTATCGACCGCCAAGTCTTCCGGCTCGCTACCGAGTATGGCTCGCTGCGATGCTTCCCGCTCGTGCATCCGCCGCTCGCTCTCCACAGCCTCCATGCGCTCGATTTCTTTCTTCGGGATCGCCCACCCGCAATTCGGACAGACCCGGACGGCCCGCGAGAACGAATCGCCACACTCTCCGCATTCGACAATAGTGACCTCGCCGCCGTCCAAACAGTCTATTGGCCCGTGCGTATCGATGCAATGAGCGTAGTCGAGGACGAGGCAATCGGTCTTGGAGGGGTGAACTCGCAGGCCACGGCCGACCATTTGGGCGAACAGACCGGGCGAAAGGGTGGGACGGAGCAGGACGATGCAGTCAATTCGCTTCGCGTTGAAGCCCTCGGTGTACACATTGACGTTGCATATCGCTCTGTAACGGCCCGAAATGAAGTCGGCGGCTATCCGGTCCCTCTGCTGCGGAGCGGTCTTTCCAGTCACCATAGGCGCCTCAAGGCCATGCTTCCTCAACTCCTGTGAGACATGGGTGCAATGGTTCACGTCGACGCAGAAGAATACTACCGAATTCCGCTCCTCCGCCCGGATAATGTGCATCGCAGACTGCATGGTCTCTTGTACCAGTTTCGGCGTATCAGTAGCCGTTGCAAGTGACTTTGTGATGTAATCGCCGCCGGAGTTTCGTCTGACATCGTCCATCTTCGGCGCCGTAGCACTGACCTTCGATCGGAGCTTGCAGAGGTAGCCATCATGGATAAGTTCGGCGATTCCCGCTTCATAACATACCTCGTGTAGAATATGGTCTTTGTGGCATATCGGCCCGCAGCCCATTCGGAACGGGGTCGCAGTAAAACCGACGACACACAGATTGGGATTAACTATCCGGCATCCTTCAATGAAGGTCCGGTACTTACCTTCGCCACTCGGCGGGATGCGATGGGCTTCGTCAATAATCAGGCAGTCGAACGCCGGGAACTCGCCCCACCGCTTATAGATGCTATCGATCGAGGCGAAGATGACGGAATGGTCCGTATCGCGACTCCGGAGGCCCGCGGCATACACGCCGATGTCTCCGCCAGGCCAGAGGCCGTGCAGTTCGGTCGCGTTCTGCTGGACGAGTTCTTTCCTGTGGGCTAGGATGCAGACGCGGAATCCGGCATAGTCCCGCTTCCACATCTGGATCGCCCACGCCATCAGCAGGCTCTTCCCGCCGCCGGTAGGAATGACAACGCACGGGTTGGTATCCTTTGTCCGCAAATGCAGGTCAAGGGCTTCCAGGGCCTCGACCTGATAAGGGCGAGGGCGGAGGGTGCCGGCGTCGATGGGCGGTGGCGTGAAGAGGGCTGTCATGCCGGGGCCTCAGATATTGGATAGATCAACATATTGCGACCAACCCGGCGCCGGCACACGCCGGGAACCTTGCCGAATCGAATCCACTTGTGCAGGCACGATACGGCAGTGCTGTCCCTTTCGTAATGGTGTTGACTGTTCACAATCGCGTCTTTCAGCGAACAGCCCGGATTGGCTGTGACGTATTCCAATAATCTGGCGCATGTCGCCCGGAACGGTGTGTGATAACTATTGCGGCTTCCCGCAATTCCTTTCTCGATATGGGCATCGCACAGACTTTGCGTTATCAGGCCGGTGCGAGCGTGTCGGTTGAGCCGGGGCGGAATCATTGACTGCACGCCATTTATTCCGGACACGCGCAAATACCCAATTCCTTTCCATCGCAAAATTTCGCGCTTCAGTTCTGATTCGGCTCGGCGCTGTTGCCATTTTCTCGGCGTGGCGATACTTATCCAATGCGCATGGGACATCCAATTGTTTGCCTGGGCAATCACGGACAAGCTAAAAGACGTTTTGCATTCGATCACCCAAACACGCCCGGCTTGGACAGCGACGATGTCCGCCCTTGGCCCGCCTACTTGCGGTCTGACTTCTGGATAGACCTTCCAGTGCTGCTTATGGAGCCAGCCGGTTACTTGGGCGGCCAAATCAGCTTCGGTTATTTGGTCCGACCGTGTCATGTCGTCATCACCGCCTGCGTGTCCGTCCAATGGTTAATCCCTCTCGGCTTCCGCTCCTGTCGAATCCGATCCTCTGGCTTCACGTTCATAAAGTATTTCGGAGCGGACAGCCAGGCACCGATCCCAGCGTTCACCGCCCGCCTGCGTCGTTTGAGTATTTTCAGGACTGTTTCGGATGGTTTCATTTTGTTATCACCCGCTCCGCCGCGAGCCGTGCTCGGCGGAACCACGATTGCCTTTTCTTGGGTATCGAGTCAATTGGTTTGGCGCGATGCTGTGGCTGCCGAGTCGCCTTACTGAGTAAACGGGCAGCCCAGTGGGCTTTTCTCTTCAGCCGCCTGCCTATGTTGTGCAGCGCCACCGCTAACTGCTCTTTCGACGTGCGGCAACCGACGATCCGGACTCGCTGCTGATGTCCTTGCATTTTAGCTTTCATGTCTTCCCTTTCCAGATCGCCGCCCAGTTATCCTTCTTGTAGACGACAACGCAGATATCATTCATGCCATCGGGCAGACTCTTATACTCATACGCCGCGTGGGCGTCGTCTTCCTCGAAGCGATCGGGTGCTGCATAATCCAAATCGCCGGGGAGGCCAAGATCCAATAGCCCTTCGGATAGGTCTTCAGGCAGGCCATCCCACAGCCGCTCCGCATCGCCGGGCGAATACTGATGGACCAACGGTGTCCGCTCGCACTCGCCCCCGAACGCCTCCTTGACCCTCTCCACACTCTTGTCGCCGACGGCTGCGCCGGGACTCCGCATCAGTTCGGCGGTCGACCACAGGCCATCGCCATAGCCATGCTTCCATCTCGCTTTGTCTGCCAGATTCTCGAATTCGATCCAATCGTCGCCGGCGTCGACCGGAGCGGCGAACCAGACCAGGCCAGGCAGTAGCAGGTGTCCGTCGCAGCCGACTCCCATCTCACCCGGTGTCAGATCGCGATTCTGCACAGAGCATGTCCAGACGGCGTCCGGGATGTCCTCGTACACGCCGTCGAGTTCCGGCGTGGCGTGGCAGCACGTTTGGCAGTTGCGGCAGGGGATAGGGACAGCCGCCTCCTCCATATTGCCCCAGCAAAGGGCGTGGGCATCGCAGTCCTCGCACTTGAAGTTGTCGCTGCGAGTGGCACAGCGTTCCAGCGGGGCGTTACTGCGGATGATCCGCTCGGCACGAGCCATGAGCTTCTTGAAGGCTTTAGAGTCGAAACGGACTCGCTCAGAATAGAGATGGTCGGTGTCCTTATTGCGGGCCAAGTAGAGGGCACGCTTCAGGCCGTTCAGCCCCATGTAGACCTGCATCTGCGCAAAGTGCTTGGGATATGCGACCTCCACGCCGACCTTAACGAGCTTGGCGAAGTATTTGGCCGCACACGTCTTGAATTCGAGGACATGCCACGTCTTCGGGGCCTCGGGGATGCCCAGGGCGCATCCGTCCATATGGCCGGAGAAGTGACCGCCCAGAGCACTGACTGCGAATTGTTCGCCGGTCTCGGGGTCGACCTCGTGGACCTCACATCCAATGGCCCGCAATTCCCGGACGAATCGAATCTCTTCCAAGTCGCCGGTCTCGAAAAGGCGGTACAGCCTGCCCTCGAAATTTCGTGGGACGCAGCCTCGGAACGTGTACCAAAGGAAGCGTTCGCACTCGTGCCCAATGATCGAGGCGCCGAGATAGCCACGCGATGGCTCGGAGTCACCCCGCCGCTTGTGGTACTCATAGATACGCCCGACCGTTTCGGATATCGGGCTTAGATGTTTACTTAGTTCGCCCATGATGGTCTTCCTTGGAGGCTAATCAGTGTTGTGTGCGAGGACTGAAAAGATCAACGCAGTGAACAAAAACCATCCCCACCCCGGCATATCGCTTATCGCCGTTCCACCAGCGTACATAAGACTTACGAGGGCCATACCGCACATAAAATATTTCGTCGTTTTGCTCCTGTGTTGATATTGCACCGGGCAGGATTTGAACCTACTCGAACCTGGGCGGGCGATCAACTCCGCCCCCGGTGCGTTTGCTGGCGTGGCCAAAATCCGTCTAACCGCGGGGCCTTCTTGGAGTCCGTCGCAGCACGCCAGCAATATTCAGTTTTTAGACCAACTTAACGGTGACAGCAACCTTTGCGGGCGTCGCAACGACGCACTCGGCGAGTTTGGCGGCCGCGCCGGGATTGTCGGCCCGGATCCTTTCATACGCCTTCTTGTCAAAGTCGTAATGACTCGGCACGAGTGTCAGCGGGATATCCACATCGCCGAGGTCCAACCCCCGGATCGCCTTGACGTCAGCCTTGTAGTTCAAGCCGCGTTTGACCGTAACTCGCATACCGTCTCCAGCGTCGACGGTCTTGCTACCTTGATCGCCCTCAGTTGGCACCAGTTTGGCGATGGCCTTCTCAGCCTCGATACGTTTCGCTTTGGCCAGCGACTCTTCGCGTTTGGCATTGTAAAGCTGTACTGTGAGCACGTGGATGCCGGGCTCCGTCTGGGTACTCGGGGGAATAGGGGCGGGTGCGTCTTCGCCATTCAACCCATCGCCTTGTTCATTCATAATTCAGTTCCTTCATCATTGTCCGGGTCA
>Ga0307928_10001943_pt1 | contig 15764 bp, 17 predicted proteins | sample AceLakmetagen232_FD_201815 | JGI IMG/M metagenome (GOLD analysis project Ga0307928, IMG submission 201815) | Saline water microbial communities from Ace Lake, Antarctica - #232 | ecosystem: Environmental > Aquatic > Non-marine Saline and Alkaline > Saline | place: Antarctica: Ace Lake... | reverse complement strand
AAAATCTGGAGTTAATATATTGGAGATAGCCGGCTGGAAAACCTCAGGAAGCTAAGAAATTTTTATGGTAAGGGGCAGCAGCTTATGATGCTTAGAAGTCCCATGCTAAGTGAAGCCAGCGAGTTAGTTGAAATCTGCGATATTAGCTTGAATACCCAGTTGGAAGTGGTAAGAGTAATAGCAGAGATCTGCCAGGAGAAAAAAATAAAACACCGCATAATAGTTATGGTTGAAATAGATGACCGGAGAGAAGGGCTGCTTCCGGGAGAGGTAGTGAATTTTTGCAGGCAGGTTGTAGATAACTACGGGTCTGTTGAATTATGCGGACTGGGGACCAATGCAAGATGTATTACCAAAAATGGTCCTACTACAGAAAGCTTAAAGATACTTAGAGATTTATGGAAAGAGGTTATGGAAATTACCGGCAGGAGGATGCCGGTAATTTCAGGTGGAAACTCGAGTGCCTGGAATTTAATTGAAAAAGGTCTGATTCCCCCGGGGGTTAATCAGGTGAGAATAGGTGAAGCCATACTGCTGGGGCATGACACAGTAAACTACAAGACTATTAAGGGAGCTTTTGCTGACTGCTTCCTTCTTGAGGCAGAAATAATAGAGGTAAAGAAAAAAAATGGTAAAGTGCATGAAATTATTTTGGCTTTAGGACTCCAGGATGTTGATGGTAGGAACATTCACTGCTGCAGTCCTGGTTTATATATTATGCACCAAAGCAGCGATCATACTATTTTAGGTATAGAAGAAGATAAATTTAGAAAACCCAGGTATGATTACTTAAATTTGGAAGTTGGCGGTATAATTTCTTTTAATCTTGATTATTTTGGTCTTCTGTCCTGTATGACCTCTCCTTTTATTAAGAAGAGTTATATAGAGGGATAAGGTAGTAGTTCAGCTTTTAGAACCTCAATTCCCTTGATAAATTTTATTTGTGGCTGGTTTGATGAGAAAATTTATTATTGAGATTAGCCTTACTAGTGCAAGAGTAAAACTATAAAAAAGTAACTGATTTTGTCTCCAAACCAGGTAACGGATCTTGAAAAAGATAAAGCTTTGATTTAGATGGTATAAAAATAAAAGGTTACTATAAAAAGCTACGGATTCTGGAAAATACTTCTTAATCAAATAATACCAAATAATATTATAATAATCAGTTAAATCAATAATTTCATAATTGTAAGGTTATAAAGATTTCTGCAGATTTAAGTGATTTTTCAGATTTAGCGATAAAAAAATATTTTTTCTTTAAGAGATATAGAAAACCTTTTTCAGAGGAGAATCTAAAAACCTTGAAGAACAATCTTGGTCGTTGGGTTAAGAAAGCTCTATTGCTGCGGCTGAGAAAAAATTTGTATGAATTTATCGAACCAGGATTGGAATCAAATATTCCTGACGTGTATGTAGGTAATAAACTTTACGCACCTTCTTATATCTCTCTTGAGACAGCTTTGTCTATTTATAGTTTGATCCCGGATATCGCTGTCCAGGTGACATCCTTGACTACTCTGCCAACTCGGGAATTTAAGAATAGGCACGGTTCGTTCTTTTACAGGAGCTGCCAAAAAAAAGCTTTTACTGGTTATAAGTTAATGCAATATGAAGGAGTTAAAATCCTTATTGCGGATAAAGAAAAGGCACTGGTGGATTTCATCTATTTTTCTATTCGCCAAAAAGAACCTCTGGATTTTGATGAAGAACGACTCGAGAGAGATCTCGTTAAGAAGCTGAATTGGAGTAAGACGTTAAAATATGCCAAATTATTTAATAAAAAAACAGTAAGCGCATTATTAGAACTGAAAGAGTGGGCAAAATGTTAAGCACGGAATATCTTTTAGAAGAGGCAAAGGATAATAGCCTTCCCATCTTAAAGAAAAGAGCAATTGTGAGAGAATATTTACAAATTATTATCTTGAATTCTATCTATAAGCACAAATTTGGAAAGTATTTCTTTTTTATGGGCGGCACAGCAATGAGATATTTTTATAAGATGCCCCGTTTTTCTGGAGATCTTGATTTTAATACACCGTCTTTAGATTATCAGGAATTTGAAAATATATTGGAGGGAATAGGTAAGGATTTATCTAAGGAAGGATTACCTATAACTACCTCCAAGAGTAGACGAAATAATCTTTTTACCGCAAATTTACTCTTTAATGATGTTATAAAAAAATATGGTATTTCTGACAAACGAGGAATGAGCTTGATGATTAAGATAGAGATTAATAGACCTGAATGGGAACTTATTACTGAATCTAAAGTATTGAGTATGTATGGGTATAGCTTTACCTCTATTTTAATGAGTAAAGGTAATTTGCTTTCGGAAAAGGTTTGTGCTCTTTTTAATCGTAAAAGGGGAAGGGATATTTATGATACATTATTTATGTTAAAGAGGAAATTCCCTTTTAATGAAAATGTCTTAAAGGCGAATAATATCAGATTGCCTGTAAAAAATACTCTTCTGGCGTATCTACAAAGTATGGATGGAAAAGAGCTTAAGCGACTAGCCAATCAGGTTAAGCCCTTTTTATTCAAAGAGGACGAGATTGAGTTGATTCTTAAAGCACCTTTGTATGGAGAAGCTTTCTTAAGTGACTACACCTAACAGAATTCAAGTGGCAGCTGGTTATCTCGGGCAGGATTCTGATATCCCATATTCTTAACTCTTCTGTTATAATATTTGCATTATTGTTAATATTGAATTCTATATTTAATTTTTTAACAGTAAAAATTATAATTAAATCTTGCAAAAAGCGTTACAGTGCAGCGAGAATTTATGGAAATATTTGGAATTGGCACTGATATAATAGAAGTGGAAAGAATCAAGTCAGCCATTAAGAACAATTCAGGATTCTTGAACAGAGTTTACACTGAAAATGAAATAGATTACTGCAGAAAAAAAAATAGGGGTAAGTATTCAAGTTTTGCAGCCCGTTTTGCTGCAAAAGAAGCAGTTGCCAAGTCATTAGCAGAGGGAGTAGGTAAGAATATCTCTCTAAACGAAATTGAACTGGCAAATATGAATACCGGAGCTCCTTTTATAAAATTATACGGAAAGACTTATCATTTCAGCAAAAAACTTAGAATTAGTGAGATAAAAATATCAGTTTCCGCAACAGAAAATTTTGCAGTAGCGTATGCGGTAGCAATTATATAATTTAAAATTACCAAAAAGTTAATTTTTTTATTAAAATTATAAAACAAAATACTTTTTGTTATATTAAATAATTTAGTATAGGTAGAATTAAGTGAGGTCTGGAGAGAAATGAAATTAAGAAGAATTCTAAAGGGGAGCAGGATAGCAGAGATTGATAGTAATGCTATAAGAGGTGGAATTGATTCAAAATTGCTTATGAAGAATGCCGGCAGCGGCGTATCCAAAGAAATCATAAGTGATTTTGAGAATAACAAGCTCAAGAGAGCTGCCCGTGGTCTGGTTGTCTGCGGAAGCGGGAATAATGGTGGCGACGGTTTTGCAGCAGCTAAAGACTTACTGGACTATGGAATGAGAGTGGTTGTGTTTCATATATCTCCAGTGGAGAAATTTAGCCCTGACAGCTTATTTTATTTTAAAAAGCTTAAAGAGGCTAAAAATAATGATGTATATTATTTAAATCTGGAAGATAAAGAAATAAGTTCTTTATTTAAAAAAGAATTTAAAAAAGCTGATTTTGTTTTAGATGCCATATTTGGAACGGGCCTGCACAGAAAGGATGTTTACGGACCTGCAAATGAAGTAATTGAAAGTATAAATTATGCTAAAGAGGAGAACAGAAACCTGGAAATTTATTCTGTTGATGTCCCCTCGGGTGTGGATTCTGATAATGGAAAAATTCTGGGAACAGCAGTACGGGCAGGCAAAACCATAACCTTTGGCTGCAAAAAGATAGGGCTGGTTAATTATCCCGGGGCAGATTTTGCAGGAAAGATTAAGGTTATTGATATAGGTATTCCGGAAAAGTATTGTTCTAAATACGAGCAGATTTTTGAACCTGATTTCCAGTGGGTAGCTGAAAATATTCCTGTAAAAGAGTCATGGACGTATAAATATAAAGTTGGAAACCTGCTGGTAATAGCAGGTTCTGCGGGATTTACAGGAGCAGCTTCAATGACCTGTATGGGAGCCTTAAGATCCGGGGCAGGGGTGGTGACTCTTGTTTGCCCCCGGGAGTTAAATGGTATATTCGAGGAAAAATTAACAGAAGTAATTACTTATCCGGTTGAACAAACAGAAGATATTTCTTTGCACATAGATAGTCTAAATCAAATATTAGATTTAAGCGATAGATTTAATGCACTGGTAATAGGTCCCGGACTCTCAAGGAATCCAGGTACAATGTGCCTGGTAAGAGAACTGTTAAAAAATATAAAAAAACCGGTAGTGCTGGATGCTGATGGCCTGCATGCACTTTACGGACCAAGTGATGTTGAAAGTATAAAAAAACTTGACCTGACAAATGTCATAATAACCCCTCATGCAGGAGAATTGTCATTAATAATGGGTTTAGGCAAAATCCCTTTAGAAGATAGGATTAAAATAAATCTGGAAGTTGCTGCAAAATATAAATTAATATCTATACTTAAAGGAGCCGGAACTGTAATTTCAGATTATAAGGGTACGACCTTTGTTAATCCTACTGGAAACTGGGGGATGGCATCAGCAGGTACAGGTGATATACTGGCAGGTATTATTGGTGCACTTCTTTGCCAGGGAATGGGGTTGATGGAAAGTGCCGTATGCGGGGTCTTTATCCACGGACTTGCGGCAGATATTATGGTAAAAGAAACCAGCAGAACTTCTCTTATTGCAACGGATCTCCTGGAGGGTATTAAGAGAGTTTTTTTAGAGATAGAAAAAATTAAATATTAAAGGTGTTTAAAATTAATAATATTAATATGATAGGAACTTAGAATGTCAGAGCTTTTAGCAAGAGATATTATGGTAAAAAAAGTTATTACCATAAACAAGAACGCATCAGTAGAGGAGCTTTCAGAATTACTCATAAAAAATAAGATAAGCGGAGTGCCTGTTGTTGATGACAGCAGTAAACTGGTGGGGATTGCTACTGAAGGAGATTTAATTGTAAAGGATGCTGATCTTCATTTTCCAAGATATTTCAAATTACTGGACAGTATTATATATCTTGAAAGTTTAAACAAGTTTAAGAGAAATCTCAGAAAATATTTAGGGACAAAAGTAGAGGATGTAATGACAAGTAAGGTTAAAGTAGTTAAAAAAGATACGCCAGTTAATGTAATTGCAAATATAATGATAAAGAACAATGTTAATAGAGCTCCGGTACTGGATAATGACGGTAATCTGGTAGGAATAATTACCAGGGCAGATATTGTCAAATCAATGATTTGAAAGCATAATTTGAAAACATAATTATTTTAATGCGGACTTTATGCAGAAAGATATTGTAATAAATAAAAGGTTTGCCTGGGCTGAAATTAATTTATCTCACCTTGACCATAATCTAAAATTAATTAAATCATATGCTGCCTCTAAAAATACCAGAATAATGGCAGTAGTTAAAGCTAACGCCTACGGCCATGGGGCAATAGAGATTTCGAGGCAGGCAATAAAAAGCGGAGTATATGCACTGGGAACGGCACTGGTTGAAGAAGGAACCAGGCTAAGGAAATCGGGAATTGATGTACCTATATATGTTTTAGGTGAAAGTCCTGCTGGAGCAGTAGAAGAGGCTTTAGAGCATAATTTAATTCTATGTATAAATTCATATAAGTCAGCTCAATTTATATCTAAAAAATGCGGTGAGATTGGGAAAGAAGCAGCTGTAAATATAAATGTGGATACAGGGATGAACAGGATAGGAGTAAATTTTATTAATGCTGCCGAACAGATCTCAAAAATAGCAGCTCTTCCAAATTTAATATTAGATAGCATTTCTACGCATTATTCCTGTGCCAGCATCAGGGGGAATTTTTATACTGAACTGCAGTGGAGCAGGTTTAATGAAATTATAAGACAGGTAAAAAATAATGGAATAGCACCAAAACATTTTCACTGCGCCAACAGCGCAGCCTTTTTCAGACACAGGAATATGCATCTGGATATGGTAAGAACCGGGATTTCCATATATGGCTTGAATCCTTATGCTGACGATTGTAACGATTGGCTTGACCCGGAAACTGGTAGTGTTATATCCAGTTTGAAACCTGTATTTAGCCTTAAAGCAAAAATATCCTTTATAAAGAATGTCTCCAGAGGAGAGGCTATTTCCTACTGCGGCGCTTTTAAAACCAAAAGAGACAGCGTAATTGCAACTGTACCTGTGGGTTATGCGGATGGCTACTGTCGATTGCTGTCCAACAAGGCTGCGGTTTTAATTAATGGAATGGCTGCACCGGTAGTAGGCAATATTACTATGGACCAGTTTATGATAGATATTACTGATGCGGCAGGGGATAATAATATTAGTGTTGGCGATGAGGTTATCTTAATGGGTGATTCTAAAAGGCAGAGAATAACTGCGGAGGATATTGCGCAACTGATGGGGACAATAAATTATGAGGTAGTGTGTATGTTTAAAAACAGGATTCCAAGGATTTATATAAAATAAAAAACTTGCAATATAAAAATCATCACCATTGAAATTTAATGGGAAGGAAGGTGTTTTATGCGTACAGATAAAAGTCATTTAAAATTATTTTTGATAGTGATTTTTTTATTCCTGGCGATAACTGTTATTAGCACAAGCTGCATGTGTCCTCTGTTTTCACTTTTAGGAAGATTTACTGGAATCGAAGTTAAAGCTGGAAAGAATATTGATGAAGGTCTTGTAGCAAACGAGCTTGTATATCCTGATTCTACAATCCTGGTGCAGGCAGATGGCGATATAGAGAGGATTCTGGAATTGATTAATCAATACGGCGCAGCGTTATCTGAAGTAGATCTTACAATCTTAGATGAATTACCACAGGAAATAAAGGAGCAGGAGGTAAGCGCTACAGTTTATTCAACTGCAGATAATAAAGCGGAAGTATTAGATTATTATGATTCATTTAATAATAAAAGATGGGATGTGCAAAAATTACAAAATGGAGAGCAGGTTGATAATGGAGGAAAACCTACTGTGTTATCTGCTTCCAGGGAGGATGAACAGCAGATGTTCATGTTAATTGGGACGCAGAAAAATACTTTTATAGTATTTATTAATTTTGATTGGGGATTATCAGAAATGGAGAAATAAGTAAGTTCCGGATAAAGAATTGATTAATTTTAAAAAAATTGAAGACGCTTTTTATTAATGTTAGAGTAAGAAAAATTTTTATCAATATTATTTAGTAATTCAAGGAGGAATAATGAAAAAAATATTGCCGCTGGCTTTGCTATTATCATTTGGAGCAGCAGTGCTGCTGAGTGTTAGCTGCGCTACTGAAGATGCAGCAAAAGATATTGCTGGAGGAATGGCTATTGCTGGATTTATGAGTATATGGATATGTGTAGCAGCTGTCAGTGCATTAATTGGTCTTTTTTTCTTTGTAATATGGATAATCGCTTTAGTAGATTGTGCCAGGAGGAAACTAGATGAGTTCCCGGCCGGTGGAGAAAATTCCAAAACTATCTGGCTTGTAATTTTAATTGTAACTTTTTTTGTTGGAAATTTGAATGGTATAGCAGCGATTGTTTATTACTTTATGGTAATGAAAAAGATGCCCCAAAAGAAATTGAAAAAGATGCCACGAAAGAAATAATTAAAAAACTATATAGAATAATTTTTTATATTAATTTAAGTCTTTGCCTGAGTAAATTTTAACCATATAGAGAAGTTGCTGTTATGATTTTCTTCTGGAGGTGAATTCATTTATTAAGTTTGAAACGGATGGCGGAATGATTTCTTTCTGCTTTAACATATTCATTATATTTTTAGCGCCAACCCTCTTTATAATATAACCACCAATTGCTCCCAGTATTGCTCCTCCTATGATGAAACTAATATCTTTTTTATCAATTTTTTTATCTTCGGCCATTTTAAACCCTTCCTATTGAAAATATATAAGTTAAATATAATTGTAATAATTCCTGATTATTATAACCTAATATATACTATTATTCCAAAAATTTACTTCAATAGCATTTGATATGATTATTTTTAAGTGTAAATAGATATTTTTTGTTGTAGAATATAAAAAATTTTAAATAGACTGTCAGTAGAGCTGATTTAAAATGTTTGATTTGGGATATGGCTGTATTTTGATTAATTCCTGTTGGTGAGTAATTAAAATCCCCTAAAAGATTTACTGCCAGTTCAGAAGAAAATTAAACTACCGGTTATAAAGAAATTAAATTATAAAATTCATTAATGATTAATAAATATAGTATTTAGGTTAAATATGTTATTTAAAAATGAATTATTATGGGCAGTGCTGATAATTGTTAACTTTGGTGTTATGCTTCTGGCCTACAGACTTTTCGGAAAGTCGGGCCTTTATGTCTGGATAGGAATTGCGGTTATACTGGCAAATATACAGGTGTTAAAAACAGTTGAGTTATTTACTATGGCAGCAACTCTGGGCAATATTATCTATGGCACCACTTTTTTGGCTACAGATATACTGAGTGAGGTTTACGGTAAAGCTGAAGCAAAGAAAGCAGTCTTTATGGGATTTTTTTTCATGATTGGAGCGACAGCTGTTATGTGGATATGTCTGCAGTTTATTCCACATATCAAAGATTTTGCCCAGAGCTCTCTTGAAACAATATTTGCAATTATGCCCCGGATAGCATTGGGAAGTCTGAGCGCATATCTGGTAAGCCAGCTGCATGATGTATGGGCTTTTGCTTTCTGGAAAAGGATATTCAGCAAATCAAATCAGTTGTGGATAAGAAACAATTTATCTACTATGGCCAGTCAGTTAATTGACAGTATAATATTTTGTACTGTTGCCTTATTTGGTATTTATGAGATGAATGTGTGGTTTCAGATTTTGCTTACAACTTACATATTGAAATTGATAGTAGCAGCTGCCGACACGCCTTTTGTTTATATAGCAAGAAAAATATATTTTAAATATTATATAGATAAAGATAAAACTGCTGTAATTTAGTCAACTTCCGGAGGTGGGTAGCGGTAGTGTCCCACTATTTTATATTCCATAAGCTTATCAGCCTCACTGACCTTTCCTAGCTCACTGGAGATCATTATTACCAGTGGAGTTCCCTCATCATTTGTATTGGGAGAAATAAATCCTCCTAAATCTGCATAAGGATTGTTTTCATCAAACTGGAAATAAACTATATCACCCGGCTGCCATAAAAAATTATTATCTTCATTCTCCTTATCATATTCATGAGGCAGTGTTGTCAATGCATTACGTTTAAAGAATTTTTCCTGAAAAAAGACATCTCTAAAATCAATATATTTTATTGCTGTCTCTCTATTTTTTATATCCATGGGATAGTCTTCTTTATGTTCGTTCATATCTTTGTATATAAGTTCCATAAGGTCATAACCACAATCTCTCAGGGTTACAGAGATTACATCAGTAGAAATCCACACATTACTGCTGGGGTAACCTGTATCGGGGAAAACTTCGTAACCATATTCTATATCTTCATCCAGAAGTTTTAGTGTTTTAAGAATGATATTTTTCTGGATATCGGTTAAATTCTGGCTTTCTATATCACCGGATTGATTTTCATCCGATTCTATTGCAGAATCTTCTTCAGTAGTAGAAGTATCACTATCTTCCATAAATCCGGATTCCGGCTCTTCGTAAGTTATATCAAGGGTTAGCTCAGAAATTGGAAAATCTATTTTGGAAGAAAATAGATTTTCGGGCAACTTAAATATCTTCTCCTGGTAACAAGCTCTCAGAGTCAGCAGCTGCAGTAAAGCCATAATGACTGCAATGTAAATAAAATACTTGTAGTTAATGTTTTTTCTAAATTGTTTTTTTCTAATTCTCTCTTTCATCTATAAATATATTATATTAAAAACCAAATAAATTTAAGAGGGGCCAGCATTATTTTTAAGTGGAAAGTATACTGGAATTATTGTAATATGTTTAGAATTAAAAATTCCCGGTCTAAAAAGCTAAATCATAATACCAATTAAAGGAAAAGGTTTATTATATTAATATTAAATAAAAATTTTTTAAGTTATTTTATTGATGTTTGGAGGTTAAGCTTATGAGTAGAATTTTTAACGATATTACAGAAACAATTGGCCGTACTCCTTTAGTTAGAATAAACAGATTGGTAGTGGGGGCAGACGTTACGGTACTGGCAAAACTGGAATCATTTAATCCGCTTTCAAGTGTAAAGGACAGGGTCGGTGTCTCAATGATTAAAGATGCTGAAAGCAAAGGTTTAATAAACAAAGATACAGTGATTATAGAGCCCACCAGTGGGAATACTGGTATTGCTCTGGCTTTTGTGTGTGCTGCCAGAGGGTATCGGTTAATTCTTACTATGCCGGACACAATGAGTTTAGAGCGAAGGCAGCTTCTTAAGATATTTGGTGCGGAGCTAATTTTAACAGATGGATCGGCGGGAATGAGAGGAGCTGTGGAAGAAGCAGAAAAAATCCAGAAAAGCATCAAGAATAGCTTTATACCCCAGCAGTTTAAAAATGCTGCAAACCCGGAAATACACCGTAAAACAACTGCTGCAGAGATATGGGCCGATACTGATGGAAGTGTGGATATATTTATTGTCGGAGTAGGCACTGGTGGGACTATTACCGGTGTAGGGGAAATTCTAAAGCAAAAAAACCCTTCGGTTAAAATTATAGCAGTTGAGCCAGCTGATTCTCCGGTTCTTTCTGGAGGCAGTCCAGGGTCTCATAGAATACAGGGAATTGGCGCAGGATTTGTCCCGGCGGTATTAAATACTGGTATAATCGATGAGATTATTCAGGTTTCCAATGAAGATGCATGTAATACAGCCCGTAAGATTATAAGAGAAGAAGGAATTCTGGCTGGTATATCAAGCGGAGCTGCAATGTGGGCTGCAATAGAAGTTGCAAAGCGCAGGGAATCAGTCAGTAAGGTTATTGTTGTTATTTTACCGGATACAGGTGAAAGATATCTTTCAATCATATAACATCTGATAGAAGTAATAATTTCCCATTACCTTTTTTACATACTCTCTGGATTGTTCGTAAGAGATACTTTCTATGAATTCATCAATATCCATATCGCCCCGCTCGGAGATCCACCTTCTCATTGATGCCGGCCCGCCATTATACGCTCCAAGACAGTACTCGTACTCATTCTGACCAAAGTTATCCAACTGTTGTCTTAAATAAGATGTGCCCATCCTTATATTTATATCCGGGTCCAGGAGAAGATCAACGTTATAATTTGGAATGCCTATCTTGCTTGCAATACCTTTTCCTGTTGCCGGCATAATCTGCATCAGTCCCTGTGCCCCTGCATAGGAACCGGCATCAGGTACAAAATTGCTTTCCTGCTTTATTACTGCAAGAGTAAAAAGTGGATCGAGATCATATTGACTGCTGTATTTCTGAACAAGCTCTTTATAGCCGTAGGGGTAATATAGATAATAGAGATAATCTGTATAAGGCTCATTCAGTCCGGATTTTAACTGTTTAAGATTTTTACCAATTATATTAATTGAATTTGCATAATTATTGGATTTCATATATAAAGTTGCAATCTCCAGGGCTCTGGTCGGATTTTCTTTAATTTCGCTGCTCCCTGCTTCTATTTCCAGAGATGCGCTGTTAAAAAATTCCAGTTTGAGAAGTTCAATAGCTTTGTTTATGTGATTTATCTCGCTGTCTTCAGCATAACTATCCTCTTCAAATATAGAATATACATCTGGAACTATGTCTGCAATGTGGGGATTTTCATCGGGATTTAACTGAATATTTATTTTCTTAATCTGCACTTCTTTATTCATATCTGCCAGCATTTCACCGGATGCAAAAGTATAGTAGGAGTATGAATTTAAATCTATAATTTTCTGATACAACTCTGCTGCCTTATTATTATTACCAAGTTTCTGACAGCATTTTGCCTGCCAGAACAGCCCTCTTTCTTCTAATGCAGTGTCTTCATACAGGGATGCATAATTGGAAAAGGTATTTTCTGCAGCGCTGTAATCATCAGACTTGTACTGTATCCAGCCAAGCCCCCATAATGCGTCGGGCAGCCTGTCTCCACCAGGATAATCGTTGGATATTCTTTGAAAGTAGCTGGCAGCATTTTTAAAATCTCCCTTCAAGGAGTATATTCTACCTGTCCTATAAAGGGCATCGTCATCATAGTTGCTGTTTGGGAAAAGTTTTAAAAGTTTTTGGTAATATGAGATAGCATCAGCGTCCAGGTTTAGATTGGTAAGAGATCTGCCAAAATAATAAAGACCATCATCGGCTAAGGGGCCGTATGGAGACTTTTCATAAGACAATGACAGGTAATATTTAGCCTGATTATAATCACGAAGGTTATAATAACACATACCTTTTTTAAATAATGTTTTACTATGCAGTTCCGGGGATAATTCGTTTAAATAATCCTCCTGCAGTATCTTATTAAATTCATCCAGGGCACTATTATAATGATAAATGTCGAAAAAAATCTTACCTCTATTGTAAATCTGATTTGCTGTGGGAATGAACGGCTCAATTGAACTATCCTCTGAAAGTTTATTTAGATTCTCCCAGGCAATTTCTGAATATTCATTTGAGGGGTGATTCAGCCATATTTCTTTATAATTTTCGAAAGCCTGACCTTTTTTTCCGTTCATTTCCTGACAGGTGGCTAACTGGAATAAACAGTAGGGTATATATGATGAATGTGGAAAAGCAGTTCGGAAATGCTCATACTCATTTTCAGCAGTAATATGATCTTCCCTGATGTAGAACATATCTGCATATTCCAGACTGGCTTTTTCTGCCCATATACTGTCCGGGTAGTTTTTTATTAATTTTAAATAATATTCCTCAGCCTCCTCATATTTCCCTTGGGAAAAGAGGGTTTTTGCCATATAATAAAAAACATGATCCTGGAGCACCAGATAATCATCCTTGATTTTATTTAAATAATATTCGGCGATAAAGTAAGAATGATCCTGGCCCTCAAAATAATATTTCATAGCCCTGGCATAATATGATCTTAATTCTGGAATATCAATATCATCAGTGGCGATATCGCCGGTGTCAGTGTTCTTATTATCTGAATCAATATTGTCTTTGGCAGATATATCTGTGGAATTTTCAGTATTGTCCTGAGTACCGCCAGTACTCTCCTCATCGGTAGATTCAAAATCTTCAGTTTCAGGATAGGTGCTTTCAGCTTTTTCTCCAAACTTTAGTCCGAATATCTCAATATCAAGTTTGCTGCACCCTGCTGTAGTGAGAATTATTGAGAGAATCAGGATTCCGGATATTATAAAAACAATAATTTTTATAGTTTTACTGTTCATTATATGTAGGTTATATTTGAGAACTAAAAGGGATTTTACCCTACAATAGTCTTATTGTAAATTAAATCGATATTTAAATATAAACAAATACTAAAGATGATTTAAATATTTTTTTGTTAAAACTAAAATATTAATATATAATATATTTTAAGCTTTTAGTAATTTAAAGATGAAACTATAAGAAATATTAGTTTGTCTTTAATGAATATAATAATTATTAAAGAAGGGAATTTAAATGGGCATGAAAATTATATTAATAGTTGTTGGTATAGCTGTGTTTGCAATTGGCATATTGGGAGCCGGGATTCCTAGTTTGGAAATAGGTTCCGTGCCGTTATGGTTGGCTATTGTTGAGGTAGTTATAGGAGCTGCAGCCATACTCGCAGGCACGATAGCTAAAAAATAGAATGTAGAAATATTTTATCCTGAGGCAAACAGCTGGTCATAAGTTTCTTTTAATTTATATTAAAAATAAAGCCCTGGATTTATCCGGGCTTTATTTTATTGGTCAATTATTTTTCAGAGACTTTAAATTCAACTTTGGATGCCCCGCACATAGGGTAAACCCAATCGTCCGATAAGTCTTCAAATTTATAAGGAGGCTCTAACCCGGATTCAGGATTTTCAACTTTAACATCGAAAATATATCCGCAAACCGAACATTCATGGTCCTTTATTTCTTTTCCCTTATACTTCTTTTCTTCCATTTTAGCTCCTTTATATTTCTATATAATCTAATCAAAATTTTAATAGTTTATTTGATTATTATGAACTAATGCTCAAACCAATATAATTATAACATAACTGCCTTAGGTGGCTGGCTATACCGGATGATGTTAGAACCAGGATATTTAAATTAAGTGAGGGCACTTCTGTTGCTAAATTGAGTTTTTAGAGTTTTTTTCTGAAGTACACAACTTGTTTACAACTTTAAAATTAACGTATATAATAAAGTTGTAAACTAATATTTTAAAAGTATAAAAACAAGTAAAGGTTACAACTTGTTAACGACTTTAGAATCTAATATAGAAAAAAGTTGTAAACATAACTCTTAAATAGTTCAATTGAATAATGAGTGTTAGAGACTTGATCTTAAAAAAATTAGAAGAAAAAGGTGAAGTTAAATCTTCAGAAATCGTAAAAGTTACTGGATATTCCCGTGCATATGTAGACAGGTATTTTAAAGAGCTCCGCGAGGAAGGTATTTTATTACAAATTGGTAAGGCAAATAAAGCAAAGTACATTCCTGCAACTGAAGAGATTATATTAAAAGAAAGAAAATCTATTAATAAAATACATAGAATACTTAATAATGTAAACCTTCATGAAGATGGAGTTTTTAGTAGTATTAAAAGACAATCAGGTATTGTTGAAGAATTAAGCGGCAATGTCTCAAGTATTCTCGAATATGCTTTCACGGAGATGCTTAATAATGCAATTGAACATTCTGAGTCAAAAAAGGTAGAAATAATTATTGAGCGAAGAGCAAATAACATAATATTTGAAGTAAGAGACCGGGGTGTAGGAATTTTCAATAATATTATGAATAAAAAGGGATTAAGCAGTGAAATGGATGCCATTCAGGATTTACTTAAGGGGAAACAAACTACAGCGCCATTGTACCATAGTGGAGAAGGGATTTTTTTTACTTCCAGGATAGGTGATATCCTGACAATTCAAAGTTCGCTAAAAAAGATTATTTTTGATAATTTAATAGGAGATATATTTGTCCGGGATGTTAAAAGTACCCAGGGTACCAGGGTGTTATTTTCAATTAGTCTGGATTCAACAAGGGATATTAGCAAAGTCTTTAAGCGATATTCTGATAACAACTATGAATTCAGCAGGACGGAAGTAGCTATCAAACTTTATGCAGTGGATGTCAATTATATATCACGATCTCAGGCACGCAGAGTTTTAACTGGTTTGGAAAATTTTAAAACAATAATACTTGATTTCAGGGGAATAGATACGATAGGCCAGGCATTTGCAGATGAGATTTTCAGGGTATGGAAAATGAAAAATTCCAGGGTAAATATTATATTTAAAAATGCTAATGAGAATGTTCTATTTATGATAAAGAGGGCACTTTCAGAAGAATAAATATCTAATTTAGAATTTTCAATCTTTAAATATTCTTTTCAAATTCCAGGGAAAAATCAATGGCTGGCGCGGAGTGTGTGATTAACCCCACTGATATCATATCGACACCTGTTTTGCATATCTCTTCAAGATTTTCAAGATTAATGTTTCCTGAAGCTTCCACCAGGCAGGAGATGCCTCTTTTTTCTCTTATGATTTTAACTGCCCTGCACATCTGGCCGGCATCCATATT
>Ga0307928_10001941_pt1 | contig 15770 bp, 29 predicted proteins | sample AceLakmetagen232_FD_201815 | JGI IMG/M metagenome (GOLD analysis project Ga0307928, IMG submission 201815) | Saline water microbial communities from Ace Lake, Antarctica - #232 | ecosystem: Environmental > Aquatic > Non-marine Saline and Alkaline > Saline | place: Antarctica: Ace Lake... | reverse complement strand
TAACGAAACAACAAACACAAGTGATATTTATGCAGTATTAAGGCTACAAGGTTATTCATATATTGCAAGCCCAGAAAAGAATTTAACTTATGTACAATATGATTTAATGTTAGATAGTTGTGAAGCACCTGCATTTTATACATGGACAGAAAATGATACATCAATATTATGGACAACAACAGGTATAGAACACACATATAATATTTCAGAATATGAGAACAGAACTATTTGCAGTAATACAACAATAGTTGGAACTGCTGCAGACGGAACTACCGACACACATACATTTACAAAGTTAATACAAACCTATGAGAAAATACAGCAGGAAATATTTGAGTATGTATCGCACAATTGGATGAATTGGTTAATAATGATATTACTAGGAACAATTGCGTTAATGGGCTCATTAAAATCAGAAAATTATGCAATATTGGGTGTTGTATTATTAGGAGCATTGCTTGCAACATTTGGGTGGTTTACAATAGGTGGCGGAGTGCTTGCTGTTGCAGTTCTTATAGCAGTGGTATCAATATTTAAAACGAAGGAGAAAAAATTATATTAGGAGATAATAATGAGTGCAAAAGATACTGTGTTTAATGTGATTAAATTTACGTTTTTGATAAATATAGCCGTAGGTTTTATATTTACATTATTTCCGGCAATGGCGTCGTTAGGAACAGGTTTTGAATATACAGAAAATGACAGTTCATATTTTACAGACGAAATGCAGAAGCAAATAAACCCTGATGGTTTATTAGAAGATAAAACAGATGCCACCAGCAGAGTATTTGATATGCTTAATTTAGGATTGTTAAAGAAAATTTCAACAGTTATTAAACATTATTTATATGGTATTGTGGTCATATTTGATATGATAATTGGCGGGTTTTTAGACCCAAAAATATACTCTTATTTATTTAGTTTCCCATTGGGAGCATTTTATACAATGATGAACTTAGCTTATATATTTGCAATATGGAGCTTACTGACAGGACAGGATGAATAATGATAGGTGAAAAATGGTAAACGCAACCGGGTGGGCCCAAATGATGGACGGGCAGTTGATACAAGCTGCTTATGTTATGTTTAATGCTGAAGTTGGCGGATGGTCAATAGGTGTCTTATTTTTAGTTTACCAATTTATGTTATGGATGAAGACAAAAAATCTTACCGCGTGTGTTATTACAACGATGATGTTTGTTGCACTCTTTTTTTCAAGTACTTTATTACCACGATACAGTATGGTAATAATAACTGTGACTTTGGTATTTGAGTTAGCAGGAATTTTATATTTATGGATATTTGAATAAAATGAAGAAGCATAAAATAGTAACGAATAATAAGGAAATATATGAGAAGTTTAATCTACTTAATTTCTCATCAGAAGTACTGATAGACAATGTAGAAACAAAGCAGATAAATAAGATTATACAGAACATAAACAGAGATGGCTTGAATATACAATGTGAGAAGGTAGGGGCATATTTTATCGTAAGGAAACTTCAACCAATTAATTTTAATTTATATATGCTATCAAACGGTAAGAAATAATCACAAATAAAATATATATATAAATGAATAACCATTATATGATTATATCATTAAAAAGAAGTCACCAAAAAAAATAAAAATTAAAAAGGAAACCAAGTCAAATAAAATATATATATAAAAGAATATAGGTACACAAATATTATTAAAATTTTAGAGGTAGATAAAAATGTTTATGGAAATAGCAATTGGAGCAATCGGTATAGGCGTTGTGCTTATGGTTGGTTATTTAGTTATTGCACAAGTTAGAGCAGCACTTCCTTCCTCAGCTGACGGAAACGTAACAGCAGGTATGACAAGTACACAGGCAACTGTGTTCGCAGGTTTTGCACTTATTGCAGTAGGTATTATTGTTCTTGCAGCATTTGGACTCATTTCAGTGTTCAAGTAAGTACAAAAATTTTTTATTATTATAATAAACACGGAGGTGTTTGAGTATGTTTATGGAAATAGCAATTGGCGCAATTGGTATCGGCGTTGTATTAATGGTAGGATATCTAGTAATTGCACAAGTTAGAGCATCATTACCAACACAATACATTTGGAACGGAACACATAACGTGGAAGATATGAATGTAACAAATGGTATGGCAAGTACACAGGCAACTGTGTTCGCAGGTTTTGCACTTATTGCAGTTGGAATCATTGTTCTTGCGGCATTTGGACTCATTTCAGTGTTCAAGTAAGTACAAAATATAATAAAAATAAAAAAAATTTGACACTTGGAGGTGTTTGAATATGTTTATGGAAATAGCAATTGGCGCAATTGGTATCGGCGTTGTATTAATGGTAGGATATCTAGTAATTGCACAAGTTAGAGCAGCTCTTCCTTCCTCAGCTGACGGAAACGTAACAGCAGGTATGGCAAGCACTCAAGCAACAGTATTTGCAGGCTTTGGACTAATTGCAGTAGGTATTATTGTACTAGCAGCTTTCGGTCTTATTTCAGTATTTAAGTAATTAAATGCTGAATTTTTTATTTTTTTTTCTTTTAATTATAGAGAGAATTAACAATGATAAAAACGAAATTAAAATATCTAATTAAATACGATTTTTCTAATTATAATTCTAAAATAAAAGTGGACGGTGAAACACAATGAAGTTTAAAAATATATTTGTTATGTTGATGATAGCAGTATTAATAGTTATGTCTGCTGTAGCGGTAACTGCAGTTTTTCCAACAGTTACCATTTCAGAACCTATAAATGGCCAACTTGTTTAGACAACTGTAGATATTAATTGGTCAGGCACAAGTTATTGGAATGCTACACATAATACATCGTATTATAATTTATCTACATATAATGATTCAGGACTAGGATGGGTATTATATGAAGTGCGAAATGATTCGGTACAAAATGGTACTTTTTCTTGGACCGATATTTTAACCACTTATGCAAGTGGTTATTATACATATGGTATAAGAGTATATGCAGCTAATGGAACAGGAGAAACAGATTTTTATTATACAGGATATTCAGGAAATTTCACAATAGACCACACAGCACCTAATGTAACTGGAACAGCAATAACTTCAAGTGATGGCGGTTATTTTTATACAACTTCGACATTAACTTGTAGTGGAACATATGCTGATATGTATGGCGCCGGTGAGAGCGGAAGTACATTTGCTTGGTTCGAAGAAGGAGTAGTTATTGTAGGACAAACTACACAAATATTTACTGGAACACTAACAGACACAAACACATATATATGCGAGTACACACCAAGTGATGGTTATAACATAGGAACTGCAGGAAATTCATCAATTATAACGGCATCGTATTCTCCAACAACAGATGGTGCAATAAGTTGTAGAGCAGTACAAACAACCGTTTACGCAGGGTTTGCTTTAATTGCAGTTGGTATAATTGTATTAGCAGGATTTATGATAATACAACTATTCAAAGGTGACATGGGTGGTGCTGAAGTGTTAATAGCAGTTATTATTGGAGCAATAGCAATTGGCGTTATTTTATTAGTTGGTTATGTTGTTATTGATAAAGTAGGAGCATCTGTTTGCACACCATAAGTGTAAATATTTTTTTCTTTTTTATTTTATATGAGAGGACTCTGTCCTTCACGGCAATATAAATCGCACCACAACATTTATATAATATAGGAGTATTTTATTCTATAAAATAGGTGTTATATTATGAAAAAAATAGTTCGTAAAATAGGTGATTCTTTGGGCATTATATTTAACAGAGAAGAGAGAAAAATTTATGACATTCGGATTGATAAAATTCTAGATTTGAGCCTTAAAGATATTAAAAAAGAGGTGAAGAAAAAATGATTATAGGGTTATTTATTTTCTTCGAAGTTGTTATGATAGGATTCTTTATTACAAGTTTTTTTACACACCAAGAGATATTTTGGGGCATAACACTTTTGTTGAGTGGTGTTTTAATGGTTACAAGTTATAGCGTTGAAATTGTTGGTTATGAGTTTAATTCAACATTTAGCGCATATGCTCCTGTTGTCACGAGTTATAGTTATCCTTATTTAATGGGATTAAATATGTTGTTCTTTATACTTGCTTTAATATTGGGGCTTTATGATATATTTGACAAGTATGGCGCAAAAGCTATAATACGAAGAGAAGACGAAAAACAAGAACAAGATGAATTTAGATTAAGTAATAATCCAACATTTAAGGAAGGATATAAAAAGGAGAGTAAAAATGGGCCTGGCAAATAAAATAAGTAACAGTATTTTATTTATTTTAATATTTATTATGTTTTCATCTTTTGCGAGTGCAAGTTTATTCGGACCAGATTCACCACCTCCGCAAGTTGTTAATATTTCTGGATTTTGTGGAGTAGCAGGATGTAATATGACCGGCGATATTTTTATGAATGGTAATACAATATGGAATGCAACATTATGGTATTCAACTATTTATAATGCAACAATAATTAATGTGACACAAATTAATGGTAGTGTTGATGTTGATGGGAATGTAACAGCTGATAATTTTATTGGTAATTTTTATGGTAATGTTAGTGGAGAAAATATTTCTGATACTTATGTTCCTTATACAGGAGCAATACGAGATGTTGATTTAGGGTCAAAAGAATTAAATGCTTCTGTATTAAGAGCAGAATTTTCAACTGGAGGATTACTTCATTTAATAAGGTCCACCATGAGTAGTGTAATTGATGGTAATAGATTAGGACAAATATTATTTTGGGGTAGAGAAAATATTACTGGAGAACTAAATGTTGGAGCACATATTACAGCAAAAGGAGATGGTAATTGGGGCACTGGATTATATCACCCGACGAGATTAGAATTTTATACGGAAGATAATACTGGTGGTAGTGGTATGGCCTATCCAAAATTAACTATTAATTCTGATGGCGAAGTTTGGGTTACAAGAGATTATCATTATTTAATTTTTGGTAGTGGTAAAGACATAACAGAATATTTTGATGGTAGTGATAGAATTTCTATGGCGAATTATGATAATACAAAATATTATTTTTATAATTATACTGATATAATATTTGATAGTAGTAATGTTACAGCAGATTATTATTTTGGTTCGGGTGCATATTTATCAGAATTAAATGTTACAGGAAATGTATCTGTTGATGGTGATTTAGATTTATCAGGTTATACATTAATTACAAGTTATATAGAAGGGCCAGGAGCTGGTGGAATGGACTTGCGTGGTGACCCTTGGTATCTTGGTGGAACTGATTTTGAGATTGACCAAGATTTAAGAGTAAATAATACTGTGGTAGAAAATGATTTGACTGTTGGTAATAATTTAACAGTAGCAGGAAATATATCAGCACAATATTATTATGGTAACGGAAGTTTATTAACTGGACTTGATAATATATATGTTCCATATATTGGAGCTACAAGTGATGTAAATATAGGAAAACATAATTATATAACAAATGGTAGTGTGCAATGGCTTGAACAATCAGGAATACAAAATTTATTTTATATAAATCCATTAACAGGTGATGGATTTAGAATGGAGTATTGGTATGATTTTGAAGTACCAAATGACGATTGGCTTGTATTTCATAAAACCGATGGTAACGATATTTATCCTGATGGAGGAATTGCTTTTATGATGAGCAACTCAAGTGGCTATAATGATACTGTGCTGAAAATATATGGTAATGGTCTGTTTGATTTTGATGATAATAATCTTCAAACAACTGGGAATATTACAGCTAGTAATTTGTGTTATAGTAATGGCTCAGGTTGTATTAATTATTCAACACCTGATTTATGGGCGAATGTTAGTGGAACAGCAACATATTATAATAATGTTAATATTACAGAAAATTTAAGTGTTGGTGGCAGTGGAACATTTTCTGGTGAGATAGGTAATAAGAGTAAATTATTAGGTTATAGTAATGTAAGAATTGGAGCGTATAGTGGTGCTTTAGGATGGGGAACTATTTTATTTGAAAGTAATGTTCCTTTAGGTGCGGATACAGTATGGGCCATTGATAATGGTGGTGATAATATTAGGGTATATAATCCAACTTCTGGATATGCTAAATTTAGAATTAATGATACCACTATTATTGCTGGCGAAGTTGTTGCTGGTAGAGAAGTTGATTGGGATATTACAGGTGATACTTTGGCACGTGGTGATATAAATCAAACAACAGGTAATGCAACTATTAATAATATTTATGGTGGTATGTATTATCATAATCATACAGGGACTACATTAAGTTTTGCTGGTAGCAGTGTTTTTTATAATTTGTTCATGACTAATGCGAGTCACTTAAACGGATTTATATATCAAGGTGGTTGGGGTCAAGTATCAAATTTAACGGCGCAGTTTAGTGGGTTGTATCAAGCAGTTTATATGGGAATAGGTTCTGGGGTGAACAATCATATTTATTTAACTTCGGTATTTGTAAATAATGTAAATATGGAAAATTGTGGAAATCATAAAAAAATGTCGGCAGGTGGCGATGTGACGACTCAAAGTGGAATTTGTTTTATTGATTTACAAGTTGGCGATGTTGTTGATATTAGAACTGCCGATTATGGTGACACTGGTAATGGTGTTTATTATGGTGGCAATATGAATTTAATAAGGGTGGGTAATTAATATGAGAGCATACGATGAAGAAGTAATGGCGGAAACGCAGGAAAATAACCTTCCTGTACCTTCACAAGAAGGTACCATGGAACAAAACCCTTTTGATGCGGAACGATTTAGAAATGTACAATTACCTGACCAGCCGCTGCAGTATGGGGGCGGACTTATTGAAAATTTATTAAACAATGATGAGGTACCTGAAGAAATACGGAAAAAACATTGGCACATCTTTCATAAAGATAATGTACTGACATTTTTAGATGAGCCACGTAAGCAAAATAAACTTTTAAATTTTGATATTATTAAAATAGATATACTTAATGCTATGCCGTACTATGATTATACATTTAAACAGGAAATGGAATTTGATATTTTAAGAAATGTTTTTGAGACTAAATTAGATAGAGCAATGGGAAATAAAGGAAAAAATGAAAGAATATTATTAAATTCACAATTTACTGAATCTAAGATGGTAAGTGAGTCCGGAAGTGGCGATATGGTCAAGGAAGGATTTTTTAAACGTCTTTTGGGGAGACGTTGAGTAAGAGTAATAGTAATAATAGTTAAATTATATTAATGTGGGGTTGAATAAAATGAGTTGGGTAGTTAATGTTTACTTATGGATTGGTGTTTCCTTGTTCTTTATCTTGGCGTTTTTTATAGCATTTATTTTGCTGATTGTATTAGCCAAAAAAACACACGCAATGATTGAATTAAAATCATGGATGAAAGGAAGACCAATAGCGTTATTCTTTCAAGAGAACAGATATTGTGAGTGGAAAGTTGTCACACCTGAAGCAGGAATAGTAATCGATAAAGTATATGGTGCATTTATTGTTAATGAAAGAGCAACGTATGTTGATAGAAAAACAAAGTCTGTTTTGATACCATTTGATTCGTCATTTGGTGCAAGTGTCAATGTCCATGCTGCTAAATTAGCAGATGATTTACAATATATAATAAAGGACGACGAAGAGATGAGCAAATTACGATATGCCATCGGTAATAATTTAATAGAGGATAGTAAAACCATTGACGCATTAAAAACAAGCATACATTTTGGCGCTATTAAAAATATGATGACTGCTTTAATACCACATAATATTAATGCTAAAATTGAGATGGTATTAGCATCACGTATGTCAGGATATGGTAAAACAAATGTGTCACAAGTTATATTATTATTCGCAGCAATATTTGGAGCAATCTTATTGGGTGCCTTAATAATATATTTAACATTTGGCAAAGGTACAGGGGCATAAAAATATGGCAGGTGTACCAGGTGTCCCCGCTGCTAAGTTTGGGTTTAACACTTTTCAAGAAATCAAATCACATTCTAGCATTCTTTTTAATGAGAGATTAGCAATCCTCTTCTATTTATTAGATGTGAGAAGTATTGAATTAAACACCAATTATGATGTTGATAAAATTCGAGAAGTACGTGCGTTAATTAAACAAATATATAAAAATATTAGATGTTTATTAAGTTATAATCCAACAGTTAGAGCAACGCTTAATTTAGAAACAAAAGACGGTGGTATTTATGTAACCGATGTTGCTATTGGTACAGTTGATAAGATGATAGAGTATTGTGAAGTTGATGAATACACTCCCAAAAGGATTTATATAATAGTTCAAGAATTAAACAATTTAGAGATGATGCTGAAGCAAATATTACAGTACTTCCATTATTTCATAAGACCAGAGTTTAGACAAAAACCAGATGTTGAAATTGCTGTCGAAAGATATAAAGAAATAGCAGATTCCTCAACAATTGATGATTTAAAAAGAGTTGCAGGAAAAAATAATTTTATTGATTTTAATAATTTAACAACTGATAGAATAGATATTAAAAGCCAAGTTGAGTATGATGAGAATGTTGATGGTGAAGATGATGATGTTGTTTTATTAGAAGAAGATAGTGATACAAAAGAAGATGATGACGATGGGGCAAAAAGCGAATAATATGGATGTGTATTTTTTTGAGCAGTATTTGACAGATAAAAAAGCACTTGCTCAATCAAGTATTAATTTATATCTTTGTTCCATTCGTAAATTTTTAGCAGCAAACCCCGATATAGATGATGTGGAGAGTTATAATGATTTTCTTATTAAAGGTAGTGTAAAGAAAAGAAATTACCATTATTATAGTGTTCTAAAGGCTTTTATTGAATATAAGATAGAGGACTTATCATTAAGAAAAAATTTATTAGAACATATGATAAAGGCTAAGATGCACACTGATATTAAAGTTGAGCGTAAATATCTTACTGAGGAAAAAATATTAGAAGTAATTAATTATCTTGATGAACCTAAACATCGTGTTATTGCTTTAATACAATGTCTCACAGGAGTGCGTGTGGGGGATATATTACGTTTGAAGCAAGGAGGCATTATGCCTGAGGAGTATAAAGGAACACACGTCCTTAAATTGGCTTTGACAGGCAAGGGAAATAGGCGATACCCCGTATTCATACATGATGAGATGGCACAAAAGATAATAACAAATTACATAACAAACAATTTTGGAACTAATGATTTTTATTTTATTGAGAAAGGGAAAGTGACAGGACGACCAGGAAATTTAGCTAATGATTTTAAGATGGCAAGTATGAATTATAGATGGTATTGGTATGATTTAAAACAGGCATTACAAACTGCTGGAGTAAGTAAAACTGAGTTTGCAACACACGATTTTAGGAGATGCTTTGCTAGAAGATGCTGGACTAAATATAAGGATATACATATATTACAGAGTGTACTTAATCATGCTGAGAGTGGGACAACATTACGGTATCTTAAACAAAGTGGTTTGGATAATGTTGATTATCATTATGAGATGCAACAATAATTTTAAAATATTTGGATTTAAAAAAAAGTAACACCGACAATAAAATATATATATAAATGAACGATTGTTACTTATTGCTATGATAGTTAAACGTATATTAAGGAGGCGATTCTAATGAGTTGTGATAAAATGGGTAGTAAAATTCTTAGTAAAGGTAAAGGACGTGGTTTGGGAACAGGTGACGGAAAAGGACCTCTAGGAATAATGGCAAATAAATCAGGAACATCTAATGTTGATACATTATTAAACAATGTAACTAAAGAACAAGGAAGCTCTGTTATGGATAAGTTAAAAAAAGGGTTAGGAAAATGAGTAAAAAGAAAAAGAGTGATTTAAAAGATTATCAAGATAATTTAATGCAAGGTGCTAAAGGCACTATCGGGTTAGGTATAGTAACAGGTATTGGAACTTATGGATTCTCAAGAGTTGGTAGCGCACATCCAGCAACAGCACCAACAGCAAATGCAACAGTAGGAGCACTACAATTAGCAAATGTTGGAAATATAGCAGGTGTTGGTATGGGTATTGCTAAAATGCCAGGAAGCAAAAATGCAGGGAGAAACACATCATTAAGTAAAAAACCAAAAAAACAAAAAATAACTGATTCAAGACTTAAAAAAATGCTGGGGTAAAAAGATGGTGCTAAATAATATTGTTGAAAAATTAACAGGTAAGAAAAAGAAAGGGAAACTTGATTTAAAACTTTCTGATTTGACACCAAAGGACCCTACGAAAGTAAAACCAATTGTTAGTGCGTCCGATTTAACTAGAAAGAAGAAAGGTGGGAAATAATGGTAAAAGAACCAAAGGAGTTAGAATTTTATTCAGTGGTATTAAGAAAGAAAATTAAAATACCTATGAAGGACGTAAAAGAAGTAGTTAAGAAAGGACGAAGATTTGCAGTAGGTACTTATAAAGCTAAAGGTAAAGAATACACAGCCTGGAGAGTGCTGGGTATGGCAAAAAAGAAATAGGTGATTGAGAATGGCCAACTGGGGAAACAGAGTAAGAGGATATCATAAACAAATAAATGCTTTGAAAAAAAGTGGGTGGATAACACCAACTGAGTACGGACAAGCTATAAATATGTATAATAGTGATTATAAATTTCAAAAATTAATTGAAACTGCAAATAATCGTAGATTAGGAGCAGCAAATGTAGCAAAACATAAAGCAGGACTTGTAAGAGTTGGCGGACTTCCAAAACCACCAGTAAGAAATATACCAGATAAATATTATCAACAATTTTTAGGTATTAGTAAGGCAGACCTTTTAGCTGTTGGAAAATTCGAAGCAGAGATTAGAGAAACGCGTGGCGGAACAGGCGGAGGACCATCAGGCGGATGGCAAGAGAAACCAGACAGATATAAATCTCACGTACCATCAATAGCTGATGTTGAGTATGTTATTGGACAAAAATATGCATCTGCATACGACCCTGGTTATGCAGGAAAACAACTCAGAGGCAATAGCAAATGGGAATCACAAAATCAATATGTCAGCCAATACGCAAATTATGCTAAAGGAATTAAAGCACAAGCAGGCCAAGCAAGAGTTCAAACAGCAGCACAAAAAGCAGCAGCAAAAATGAAAGGCATTCGAAGGAATACAGTATTAAGTAGTTGGGCAAAAACAGGAAAATTTCCTACAGAATTAAGAGGAGCACCATCAAGAGCATCAAGTTCAAAATATCCTGGACAAAATGCTTTGAATTCAATAACGGGTGCAAGTGCAGCTAAAGTTATATCAAGAAGTAGACTAGCAGGAATTGGCGGTTCAACACAAGCTCGAAGATTATCTGTTACATCCAGAAGTGGTGGCGGAACAAGGGCAACCTCTTTAGGAACCGCTCGAGCAACAGGCGGAACTAAAGCACGTAAAATAACTAAAAAGAAATCAACAGGAACTGGAACAAGAGCACGGAGGTTATAAGGATGCCAGGAACACTAATTCATAGACAAAAAGACCCAAATTTTAGACAAGGTCCTGAAAAGTTTAGGATGAAAAGAGATAGGGGTCCAGGTCATTATTATCATAGAGGTAAAGGACAGTATAGTAAATATAGTTCTGCTCGTGATGCAAAAATATTGGCAAGGGGTCATAAAATTAATAAAATAGGACTTCCTAAAACCAGTAGAATATTACAAGCAGGAGACGGATATTTACCAAGATAATTTTTTTTATTTTTATATATCATAAAATTTAAATAGTATGCTTATTTCTAGAGTAATAAGGGGTTTTGATATATGAAAAAAGTGTTGATAATCTTATTCATTTTATTGAGTATAGGCGTTGTCTCAGGAGCAGATAAAAGTTTAAAAGTAACAGAGTTTGAAAAGTGTTCTAATTTATCAATTACTGTCGGTCAAACATATGGCGGGGAGTATTATTTAGAAGGCTGTAATGAGACAAGTAAAAATAAATGGTTTTGTAGTTGCCATGATAATTATGAATTATATATTAAACTTTTAGATGATTCTCTGGATGATTATCAATTCGGAATAACACATAATTGGCTTGAATTTTCTTTTACAGGTAGTGATGTGGTAACAATTGAAAAAACCGAGTCTATAAGTTTAGTTCATTTATATCATAAAAATCATTGTAATACACTTTGTGGTGATGGTGTTTGTATGGATAGCAAATATTGTGTTGAGGATAAAACAACTTGTGGCATTGATTGTTTACTTGCAAATGAAACAAAAGAAAATACGAGTGCTCCCATTGTACAAAAAATTTCTCCACCATTAGAAGAACAAACACCAGTGTTTATGATATTAATTATATTTACTGTAAGTTTATTATTGATAGCAACAGCAGTTATTTTAATTATAGCATATTATATGAGTAAAAAACAAGATGAGTTTGAAAATTTAAAGGACACTTTAAAATATGAAAATTTACAGGATTTTATTAAGGAAGACAAAAAATGAAAACAATGGCAGGAATATTTAAAGATAGTGCAATTGTATTAATATTTGAATTTTTAGCAATGAATAAAGGAAGTTACACCGTTACAGAAATATCAAAAGAAACAAAAATATCAAGACCAACAGTTTACAAAGTTTTATTACATTTACACAAATTAAGAATGCTAAACAAGCGGAGATATCAAACAGTTAATAAAGCATATAGTTATAAATATTATTTTAATCCAATTAATAAATATTCAAAAACATTATTAAAAATAATGAAATTATTGAAGAGTTGATTATATATGCCAATAATGATATGTTCAAAATGTAAAAAACCAGTGGTGGACGGAGTTCATTGTTTTAGTGCGTGGTGTAAATGTATTTCGTTAGAGGAACAATTAGCAACACATAAGAAGACGGGATGGAAAATAAATGAAGACCAACTTAAATTAATGTATGGCGAAAAAATAGATATTGATTTGGTTGATAATTATATTGATTGGGCACGTTTTAAGGTAAAATGAATAATAAAGAAGCAGAAGAGCACCATAAAAAATTAAATGACGGGCTTAAAGAAATTATGAAAAATAGTTCAAATAAAATTCCAAATGAATATAAAATTAAAGCAATTGGTTATTTAACATTAAACAAAACTTTTGAAAAAGGAGAACTTTCCGCGAGTGTTGTAAGTAAACTCAGGACGATATGGAATCAAGGTATTATAATAGCGTCAATGGGGCATCACGATTGTGAGTTTTGTAACAAAGCAAAAAGTAGTTCAGAAAAAATACTTAAGGATGAAGTAAATAAAATACAATATATATTTCCAGAAATGATATTTCATTATATAGAGGAACACAATTTTATGCCGGACGCGGATTTTATATTATTTATAATGAGGATGTAAAATGGATAAAAAACAAACATGGCAGAAAAAAATTTACAATTTAGATAAATCAACAAAGATAAAACTTGTGATAGGATTGTTTGGTATTATACTTGTGGGTGTTATAATGTTAAAATTTGTTGAAGTAGACGATTGTTATATTAAAGAATATACTTTATTGGACCAAACACTCAATTTTGATGATAAATGTAACACGATGCGATGTTTATTTATTGATGTAGTTGATGAAGATAATATAAAAACAACACTTCATTTTGATGATGATACAAAATTACTTAATGAAAGTTTTGACATAAATGTTGGTGACAAAATGAAAATTAAATGGTGTAATATTAAAAATGTCGGATATAGAGTTCGAGGAGTTGCTAAATCATAACATTTAAATATTAATTCTTGTTTTATTATATTATGGAAAATGCATTTAATGGAGTAAAAATTGTGAAACCAAGACGTTTAGTTATTGGAGATATTCACGGACGGATTGAAGCACTCAAAGAATTATTAATTAGTTCTGACTTTGATTACTCAATTGATACATTAATAATACTTGGCGATGTAGCTGATGGTGGATATAATACTTATCAAGTAGTTGAGGAATTATTAAAAATAAAAAATATTATTTACATTATTGGTAATCATGACCAGATGTTTATAGATTACATACAAAAAAAATCAACTCCTAGATTATGGATAAATCAAGGTGGTGCAAATACATTAAACTCGTATGGTGGTGATGTAATACCAGCCAAGTGCCTTGAATTATCACCAATAAAAGTTAATATTGATAATGTTAATATACCTGTTACACATAAGGAGTTCTTTAATAAAGGCATATACTATTACATTTTAGATAATATGTTGTTTGTGCACGGGGGATTTGACCCTGCTAAACCAATTGAGGTACAGGATAAAAGCGTTTTATTATGGGATAGGAGTATTATAGATTTTGCTAAAGACAAGTATATACCGCTTTACAGTAAAGTATTTATAGGGCATACCACAACACAAATAATTAACGAAGGGACAAAACCGCTTATTTATAATAACTTATATTGCCTTGATACAGGTGCTGGTTGGACAGGTAAGCTTACGATAATGGATATAGATACAGAAGAGTATTGGCAAAGCAAAATACAAAAACCTGCTACTGGTGGCGATTTGGAAGAGGTTGATTTAGATGAATAAGATATGTTTATATGCTTTTATTTATGTTATTTGTGCAGCAATATTATTCATATTATTGCCTACACAAGTTTTTGGTTGGGTGAGTGACGGTATTCCTTGGGAACCAAAGTCTGGTGATGAACCCAACACTTATGATATGGAAAGTATCAATGAACAACAAGAAAAAGAAAAAATAGCATGGGAGAAGGCAACAGGGAAGACAGCAAGAGTTGAGAATCAAATACCTCGAACATATCCTATAGAACAAATACCTATTCAAGAACAATCACAAACAATACAAAAAGAAGATATTCTTGATAATAAAAAAGCAGGGGTGCTTATGTATATTTTTATTATAGGAATAGTAATATTATTTATATCATTAACAATTATTTATTTTAAATTGAGAAAAAAGAAGGAAGTAATTAATACTGAAGAATATAATGAGCTTGCTAATAAATATAAAGGTGATTGAAAGTGAATAAAAAAATTGAATTATATGAAGATGTTTTAGAAGAAGAGCCTCTACCAAAAAATTATGAAAAAAGTTTAGATGATAAACAGTATGAAAAGGAGTATGCTAAGTTTACTAAAAGACTTCATAAAACTACTGGTTGGGTTGAACCTCTTAGACAAGGAAAAGTTTTTATTGAACAAGATAAAAATGGCAAGGTAAAAATTAATAGTAGTGTTTTAGATGAGGAAATAGTATTTGATGTTGTGACACCAACAGGTGGGATGACGCATCAAACACAAGAAACTGCTGAGATACATTCATTGATTTTACAAATGAACGAAAGACTCAAACGAATTGAGGATGAACACTTGCAAACTATTGCTGAGTTGAAAGAAACTATTGAAGTAATAAGTGATAAGGTAATTATGGAAAGGCTAACAGAAGTTAAAAATAAAAAAACAATATCACATGATGAAATGAAAAAGAAATTTGTAAAGAAGAAAAAATGAAAGAAAGAAAAATTAGAGTTTGGGATAAAAAACAAAAACGAATGACGTATGATTCTGATTTTTATCATATAGATTCACATGGTAGAGTTATTTATATTGATTACGATAATAACAATATAATTTATCATGATAAACAAACAGAACATATTAAACCTTTATTTTTTATAGGACAAACTGATAAGAACGGTAAAGACATTTATGAAGGAGACATTGTAGTTCATTGTGCAAGAGATTTTCTTGATAGTGGAAGTTGTGGGCAATCATCATTTTTACTTGCTGGAATTGTTGAATATGATGAGAAATGGGCAGGGTTTGTATTAAGAACGCCGAAGC
>Ga0307928_10001938_pt1 | contig 15778 bp, 24 predicted proteins | sample AceLakmetagen232_FD_201815 | JGI IMG/M metagenome (GOLD analysis project Ga0307928, IMG submission 201815) | Saline water microbial communities from Ace Lake, Antarctica - #232 | ecosystem: Environmental > Aquatic > Non-marine Saline and Alkaline > Saline | place: Antarctica: Ace Lake... | reverse complement strand
TTTCTTAATACTTAAATCAGCGCAAATTTCTTTCTTAATGTTAGTCCAATCAGAAGCAATTTTTTTATAATGATCTGGAGTTGTTGTATTACTAAGTAACTTTTTTACAAATAATTGAACGGGAGTTAATACAATTACTTTCTTTTCTTCTTCTTTTAATTCTTGCCAACGACTAAAACCAAAGTCTTCTGGATAAGCATACATTTTGTTCATTTGTTTGCTTAAGAAAATATCTTTTCCAAGGGTTAGAGTAATTTTATCTTCACTATTTTTTGGAGTTTTTGCTAAAAGTGAAACATCAAGTTCATCAAGAAAACTACTTTGTAGGGAAAAATAATACTTAGCAATTGCACTCATGTGTTTTATTCGTTCTTTAATTATTTCAGGTTTTTCCGCTTTCTTTTTTGAAATTTTTTCAAGAGCTTCGATTGAAGCAAGTAGTCCTTTAATTGTTTTTTTAATATCTTTTTGACGTAAACAATAATCACTTAATTCTGCGGAAATCATGTTTACTAGCATTTCTCCTTCGGAATGAGAAAAAATAGAATGTTTTGTGTTGATTTTTTCAAGAGCTTGCCCGTACTTAATTTTTACAACAATTCTTTGTTTTAAACAAAGTTTTACAAAAGCTTTAACTACTAAAAACTTTCTAAAATCTTTTCCTTTAAACTTTTTTTGAACAATTAAAAGATTTTCAAGATTAATCATGATATTTTTAGCAAAAAATTGAGATCCCCGGAAATTCTTTGACAATTCTTCTCTTAATACATCAAAAGTTAATTCTTCTTCTGAATCAGCAGTATTTACTTCTTTAGTGTAAATCCTTCTCCATTTTTTTATTTTATCTGGATATACTCTCTTAAAAAAACGCATTATGCTATCAAGTTCAGGGGGCATTTTGATTGATTTAATATAGTCATTTCTTTCATAAGCACTACCTTGGATAAGTAATTCTTCCATGTTTCCTTTTTCTTCTTTCATGCTTTGTCTGTCAACAAAATAAAGATCTTTATTTTCATCAGCTATTTTAACAATTGATTTGAAATAATTGGGTTCAATTTTTTCATCAGTAATAAGTCTTGTTACAAGTTCAGAAGGAACATAGTAGTAGATTATTGCTTTTTTGTGCCCTTCATATGAACGAAGAAGTCTTCCTACTTTTTGTACAAATGCTCCTGAATTATAAATTGGAGAAGCAATTATTCCATGTGATGCATAAGGGAAATCTATTCCTTCCCCTAGTGTTCCAACTGAAATAAGTACATTAAAATCTCTTTTAGAAAAACCCATTTTTATTTTATTAAAATTATCTTTTTGGTGATATTTATCAGATTTTGAGTGATATGAGTGTGAAACGTTTTTGTTAAAACTAGTTGTTAGCATTTGGTCTAACAAATCAGCTTTTTTTATTCTATTAACAAAAACAAGAGTTTGGTGAGCATCTTTTTTTCCAATTTTGAACTTATTTTTTAAGATTTTTTGGATTCCAATAAAATCAGTATTTTTTGAAGTGAAAACTTCTGCATTATCTTTTTCAGTATCCTCTTTGCTTTCTGCAGGTAAAAAATCATTAAATGCAGACTCTGCTAATTCAATTGTATTTTCATTATTGTTTTCAATTTGTTTGAAAATTTGATCATTAACCGAATAAAAAACAATTTTGATTACTGGGTCAAGTATTATTTTATCTGCAAGAGCTTGGGCGAAGGAATAGGTGTAGATTATTCCGCCTAGGTTAAAATCAGCATTTCCTTTTTTCTTTTTTGGGGTTGCACTAAGTCCAAGTTTGTATTTAATGTGTTTATCTGGGAATTTATAGTTTTCTGTAGTATTATGCATTTCATCTACTACTAAAAACCATTCATGACTTTTCCAACTATATTCTTTGAAAAATTGTTTTATTTGGTGGAATGTTGAAAGGAAAATTTTATGTTCATTTAATTTTTCTTGGACCTTTACATATGCTTGTGTTTCAGTGTTACTTGAGATTTCATAAATTTCTTTATTTTTTATTGTAGAATAGTCCCTTATTGCTTCAATCCATTGTTGAATTAAAGTTAGTCTTGGACAAACTATTAATATTTTTAAATCTGGATTTTCTTCAAGTTTTTTTGTAATTGCATTAACTGCTAATATTGTTTTTCCTGCTCCGGGAACGGCTTGAATTATCCCTTTGTGTTGTGTTTCCCAAGCAGACAGTGCTTCTAGTTGCCACTCACGTGGTTTTGGCCCTTTATACGTATTCAAATATTGTCACCAGACTATTATTTGAAAAGGCAAAAAAATATAAGCTTATTGTTTTTTTTATCGTTTCAATTTAGTTGAATTTTTTCATTTCTTCTAAAAACTCTTCTTTTGAAAAAGGTTTTTGGATGAAACCATTTGCATGTGCAAGTTCTTGGCTTGTTAATTTTGTTTTTGGTTTTAGTGAAACATAAATTATTTTAGGTTCAAATCCAAAATTAGTTCTTATTCTTTTTGCAATATAATTGCCATCTGTTTTTTCAAGTTTAATATCTAGTAAAAAAAGATCATATTGTTTGTCCAAAAGTGCGTCGGCGGCTTCTCTTGCTGTGCTCACGGTATCAATTAAGTAGTCTTGTTTACTTAATGCATCTTGCATCATTTTTAGGTCTTCTTTATTGTCATCCACAATTAGTATTCTTTTCATGATATAGAAATGCTTTGTGTGTTTAAATAACTTATTGTGCTACATAACCTTTTTTTTGCTTTATTTTTTAAGGGTTATTTCTGGGATTATCTCCCTGCATCTAAAATGTCTTTTTCCATTGTTGTTTGGAATCCTTTTTTCCAAGCACGCTCAGCAGCTTCAGCTTTTTTGTTGTGTGCGTCAGTAAGATCTTTTTTGTGTTGTTTCATTGTTTTTTTTGTTTTATCAATAGCCATATCAATCATTTACTGCGTGGTGGATATAAGGGGCAGGTATGATTAAGTAATAACTTATTTCTTTAAGTAATAATCTTTTTCTGTAGGAGTTTGAGTAAAAAAAGCGCTGTTTTTGATACTTAATATTCAAAAGACATATTTTTGCGATGTTTGGTGTAAAATAGTAAACAAAAGGGGTGTGGTAATTGTACTGTGGGCATTTGATAAAAAAAATGTTTGTTTTTGTCTCTTCTTGCTTTATAACTTAGTTTTGGGCAGTGTGCTGTTGAAAGAAAGGATTAACTCTTTTTTTTGGGGTCAAATTTTGAATAATCTTTAATTGATCTAATTCCAATTTCCCATGCGTCTCGGCCTTGGGCAAATTTTCCTTCGCGCTTAAATTTTTGATCTCTTTTTTTTATCTTTTCAGTAACCTCGTAAATGCTTGGTTTAATTGGAATTCCATAGACGCTGTGACCATTTCGGGATTCGCTTTCTTTAAGCAGGTTATTTCGTATTTCAATTAATGGATCAACTTCGTAAACTTTGTTGCCAAGTATAAATCGGGTAACTGAATGGTCCTTTCTTCTAACAAAACTTGCTGGAGTTCCAATTGTTCTTAATGTTGAACAAAGAACAACATTATAATCAACACAGCCACCAACCCTTCCACGATTTTTATATGGTTCTGAAAGTGCGATAAAACCGTCTCTAATTATTTTTGTTGCGCTTCTTCTTGAATAGTGCTTTTCAATTTCGTGTCCAGTGAACTTTGCTCTTTTAAGTGTAATAATTTTTTCAAGGATTGCTTGTACTGAACGCATACTTCTTTCTTTTTTCCCTGCAAACGCCACTATTCTTTGTGTTTTTCTTGTTTGGGAACCTGGTCTAAGCCAAGGATTTTTTTTAGGGGGCATATTATACTTTGAGTTTTAGTCTTTTTAATTATTATGGGCTATTTTATCCAAGCTTTTAATTCTTTAATTATTGGGACTAGGTTTTTGCCTTTTTTGGTTAGGGCATATTCTGTCTTTATTGGGGTCCCAATTATGAGTCCTTTTGTAATAATTTTATTTTTTTCAAGATCTTTAAGTCTTGTTGAGAGGGTTCTTGGGTTGAGGTTTGATATATCTTTTAACATTTGATTAAAACCAATTCGGCCCTTGTGTCTTGCGACACTATCGATTATTAGTAAATCAAATTTCTTTCCGACTTGATCCATTGCTATTTCTAAATCATTAATTCGTGTTTTCATTTCATCTAACCTGCCATTTCTTTTCTTTAACTCTTAATTTAAGTAAAGGTATACTTATTATAGTTAGTAACCTTTTTAAAGTTAATTATATAAATGAGTTAGACGTCTATTAATTTGGTTGATATGAATTGGCAAAGGTTCGTGTGTGAAGAGGGTGTTGGCGCACCTCATTATCGTGGCCATAACTCCTTACTGATGGGGTCAGTAAGAGACTTGGCTGAAACTAATACGTTAGCTAACTGGGTGAGACACACAAATTATCGACTAAAAAATGGAAGACAATTAACCCTTGGAATGTTTAGTTAATTCCACTACTGTTTTTACACTTCCACTAAGCATTACCTTAGTTCCATTACTAATCCCATTAATTCCGCTACTACTTGCAGTAGTTCCTTTAATACCCCCGATGCTTCCTTTAACTTTTTTGTTTATTACAAAAGAATTAAATTCTTCATAAGACAATAACTTGTTATGATTAAACATTCTCCAAAAAAAAGAGAGGTGATAGAAAGGCGGGCGGCTGATTTTGCAGCTAGAAACTCATTTAGGCCATTTAGTGAAATGATGAAACAGTTTTATTCTAGAGAAGGGGTTAGTTTTGCACAAGCGTGGATGAGTAGAGCAATAAAAAAACAACACGGGATTAGTTATACTGAGTTGCAAAAAAGGAATAGGCTTAAATTTATTGAAGAAAATGAGGGTAAGTCAAACAAATGGCTTTGTAAAAAACTAGATATTTCAGTAAAAACACTTTCAAGATTGACTAGAGAATTAAAAGAAGATGGGCGGGTAAAAGCTTCAAAAAGATATGCTCAAACAAAAAATGCAGTAAAAACACAACTCCCTTTGGCATATAATGGGTCTGTACATGCTGTTATGCGCTTTTTTTGGGCGCCTATTTCTAGTGGGCTCTCAATACATCAACTTTCAACGGTTCTTGAAATTCCACAAAAAACAGTAGAATATGCGACTAGACTAGCAAGACAACAAGATCTTATTCAATCTGTTAGGCGCGAGGGGAGGGTCCCATACTTAGCTCCTACAAAACAAGGAGTTATTTGGCTTAGAAAAATGCAGGCTTTACGTAAAGAAAGAGATGCTATATTAGAAAAAAATTCATCAATAAGTTCAGTTATATCAAGAAAAGAAAAAGAACGAAATCGACTTACTAATGCAGTTGTTTTTATTCAAAGAAAAGGAAACAGGTTAAACACAGCTGGAGTGTATGGAGCAGTTAAGGAAATTGATGCTGAAATAAAAAGACTTAAAAAAGTTCAAAGAGATCGTAAAAATACTTAATTTAATAATTTTTCAATTCTATCTGGAGTTGCTTCTTCTTCAGTTCTAATCCCAACAACCCAACAAGGGTATTCTTTTCTCTTTTTTTCTAAATTTTCATCCTTCTCAGTGTGAAGAACTTCAATTGCAAGATCCTTGTCAAGAACATAAATATCTGCTCTTGTTCCGCCGTAAAAGCGAGCTTCACAAATAAATTCAATACTCATTTTTCGCAATTCATAACAAACTTTACATTTTTGAAAATAATGTTCTTCTGTCTCAGTGTGTGAAAATCTTACTACATTTCTTGTAGGCCTATATGCTCTATCAAGTTTTTGCATACATTTATTTCTAAATTGCATAAGTTCAAGCTTGTTCATACTAAATTTTAGTTTTTTTGGTATATAATGGAAACATAGGTGGTATGCCGGTGCATTTGAATTTATTTTATCAAGAGGGGATTTAACCCTCTTGATGTTCGTCCCATTCCTCTTTTAGCATTCGATAGTTATGTGTGTCGTGCACTATGTTTGTTGCTTTGGCTCGCATGTCTTGTTTTTTTGTTCCCTCAAAGACAAAACCCAACTTTTTGATTAAGTTGTTTGATGCTTCATTTTTTACAAAAGCATTTATGTTTAGCCTTCGAAGCCCAAGATCCTGGAAAGTAAAGTTGATTACTCTTTGAGCCGCTTGGGTCATTATGCCTTGGCGCCAAAAATCTTTACCTAACCAGTAGCCAATTGTTGCAGTGCCGTTATAATGATCGATTTTGTTTATCGCTATGACACCGATTGCTTCAAGAGGTGCGTTCTATGCTATGCAACCGGATTTTAGGGTTACAGCCAACTCGATTTGTTCTCTTGGCTCTTTTGCCTGATTTTTAATGACATGATTTAGAAAGTCATTTGCATCAGTCAAATTATATGGGTGCGGGACTACTGCAAGATATCTGCTTACCTCAAGTGGGGCTATACGCTCCGCTATCATGTTCGCATCTTCTATTTGTAAGTCTCGCAAAATGAGACGTTCTGTTTCTATTTGTATTCTGATTCTACCACCTCCGAGTGTAGAAGTAATGCTACGTTGAGAATTAATAAGAACTGATAAGCTTTAGATGTAACAATTAGTACACCTTATACATAACAATAGGGGTTGTATTGTTTAAATTTATTAAGTTTTTTCATTTCCTTTCTTGTTTTAGGGAGTCTCCAAGTTTTTGTGTTTCTAATTCTATTTTTAATGCGCTAGATGATGCGCCCTTTCGCCTCAAATTTTTCGCACGGTTCCTGTTTGCTTTAATACTAGCAAAAATCACTCTTCGTTTAGAAGACTTTTTTATTTTTAGCATCTTTCTTAGTCTAAGTGCTCTTAATGGATTGAAATGCATTATATAATAGCAGTTTGTTTATATAAAAAATTACGCTTTTTTAAAAGAAAGAATTAAATCATTTTTTTGGGGGGGGGATATTTAATTGTCAATTAACTCTTTTTTTAGGAAATAATTTTTTCTAAGGGGTAAAACACACTATTTGTTGGACAATAACTAGTTTATAAGGAGTGCTAAGGGTAAATGTGTAAGCAGAAATGCGTAACAAAAAGGAGTAATTAACATGGATGAAAAAGACAAATTCGGAAGAGAGATGCACAAAGTAACTTGTTCTGAATGTGGAAAAGAAACAGAAGTTCCCTTCAAACCAGACGGCGAAAGACCGATCTATTGTAGAGATTGTTTCCAAAAACACAAAAAACCAAGACGAGACGACTACTAGTTAGACGTTGATTTTTGACACAAACTTAACTTTGTTAGTACAAGGTTCTAATTCTTATTTTTTTTTATCAAAAAGTAGTTAGCCAACAGGCTCAAACATAGTTAATTAAAATAATTTATTTTTATTCGAAAGGATTAAATTGATTGAACGAGTTATTTGATTATGCCAAGATATTTTTATGAACCTCCAAAAAAATCAAAAGGAGCAGGAGTTACTCCAACTAAGAAAATAGAAGCACATTTACAAAAAGTAATGGATCGAGTAAATAAAGCATATGAAAAAGATGGACAACATCGAAGTAGTATTTTTATTAGTAGGGCAATGAAAGAAAGAGCATTTTCAAGAGCACCTAGACATTTGCCTGTTTCTTCAACAAAAAAAGCAACTTCTTATTCAGTTATGAAACGGGCTGAGAGAAAAGACGAAAGGATGCATTTACACACACACCCATTAAGTAGAGTCTCAAGAAAACCTTGGCAATCAATATTCTTGAGCAACGCAGACTTAAGAAATCTTTTTTTTGCAGGAAATAAACGAGCAGAAGTAGTGATTATTCCTGATCCCAATAATCCTTCAAGAGTAGCAGGGTACAGTTTTATGACGGCCACAACAAAAGGAAAAATTATTGCTCAAAAAATTCGAGAAGGATATTTGACTAAAGAACAAATTTGTTTAGATGTTGCCAAGTGGGAAAAAATTATGCAGCGTACAAAAAGATCTAAGTTTTTAAGTTCTTCAAAATATGCTGGACAAAAAAGAATTTTGTTGAAAATGTATAATGACATATTTACTCATTTGATTATTCATGGGGCTGAACTAAAAAATGCACGAGCAAATGTTGGGAAATTATCAAAAAGAGAGATTAGTGTGGATAAACTTCTTAGTGATAGTGAACGCGTTAAGAGAGCAAGAACAAAACTTGTTAAACTTATTAATAAAGTTGGCAGGGTTGCTGATGAACTAGCTACGCAGGAAATGCTTGATAGGACAGGTTATACAAATATGACTGATAGAGTTTATGGCAGAGTTTTAACTCCTGAAGAAGCAATTTTACAAACACTTTTCAAACAAGCTCCGCCAGAACCAGAAGGTTTTGCAAAAACAGGGCCAACTAGTTTTGAAAACCAACTTTCAAAATTAAGGAAAACATTTTTTGGATTTGGATTGAATTTAAGATTTGTTCCAAATAAAAAAGATGGTTATACTTTTAAAAATGGGCAATTTGTAAAAGAAAAATAGTTGATTTAAATAAAAGACCATACTTAGTTTAGTTTAATATGTTTGAATACATGCTTGCGCCCTTAGAAGATTATACTTGTAATGCATTTAGGACTCTTTGTTACCAAAACGGAGCAGACTTAACTTTTACTGAAATGACTCGAGTAGAAGGAATTATGCGAAATAATAAAGCAACTTTATCAAAAATAGAAATTAAAGACGCAACTCCAGTTCAAATACAATTACTTCCAGGTAACGAGGAACAACTTGAAAAATACATTTCAAGCTTTATTTCATTTGAAGGATTTAGTGGGTTTAATCTAAATCTTTGCTGTCCAAGTAAAAATATTACTAAATTTGGCCGAGGCGGAGCAATGGTAAGACGAGTTGAGAAAACAAATAAATTAGTTAAAATAATTAAAGATGGAAATTATCCAGTTTCAATAAAATTATCACTTGGATTAAATAATTTTGAAAAAGAAAGTAAAGTGTACTTACAAAATCTCATCGAAACAGATGCTGATTTTTATATTGTTCAAGCAAAAACTTCTGCACAAAAATCAATCGAAGAATATGATTACTCTGTATATGGGGAGTGTGTTGATACTAATAAAAAAATTATTGCAAATGGTGGGATTGATTCTGTTACTAAAGTAAAACAATTAAAAAAAATTGGTTGCAAAGGTGTAATGATTGGGCGAGATGCGATTTTAGACCCAGCTATTTTTAACAAATTTAAAGGGTGCAAGGTTCTTCCAATTGATATTATTAAACAAAATTATCTTGACTTGTGTCAAAAGTATAAAGAAAAAGATAAGTATTATTCTAATTTTTTAAATGCATTAAAAACAAAAAAAGTAGACTAATTTAATCCTAGTTGTATTCGTTTCTCAATAGTACAATATGTGTCTTCTTGTCTTACTTTGATTCCAATTTCTTTTGCAATAAAAGAAAATTCTTTTATTTTTGCATCATTTTTTGCTTTTTCTTCAAGTTCTTTTGGTAACCAGATTATTTTTGAAGAATGAGGTTCATATTTGTCTAAGATAAATTCTACCTTCTTTTTTGAAAAAGGAGTTAGTTCTTTTACAATTTCATTATGGAGATCTTGGATTTCTTTGGTATTTTGTATTTGGATAACTAAATGGCCGCCTGTGAATACAACTAATTGTTTTGACTTGATTTTTAGAGATTTATGTTTTTTTACAATTTCTTTTAATTTAGCCTCTATTTTAGCTATGTTCTCGTAACAAGCACCCATTGTTAACAAAGTAATGTGTGGGACGTCACGGTATTCGCCATCTTTTGGATAATTACTCTTACAATATTCACCATATTTTTTGTGAAGCATTATTATTTCAGAATCAAGTTCAGATAGTAATGGTTCTGGAATTGTTAAGACAATAGTAATTTTTTTCATAATGACATATTGACCCAACCAGTTTAAATTCATTTTATAAATCTCTAGCTTCTTTAACTTAGTATGAAACTTGCTACTCCTGTTGATTTAATTGTTCTTAAAGATGATAAAATTTTATTACTTAAACGTTCTGAGAATGAAGATTTTCATGTTGGCAAATGGAGTTTTCCTGGCGGAGGAATGGAAGAAGGTGAAACTAAAGAAGAAACTTTGGCGCGAGAAGTAATGGAAGAAACGGGTTGCGAAATTAAATGGTTTAAACAATTTAGAGAATTTGAATATCAAATGGATGATACTTTAGTTAAAGCGACTTATTATTTTGGTGAAGTTGAAGGGGAAATAATACTTTCAGAAGAACATTCTGAATTTGATTGGTTTTCTTTTGAAGAGATTAAAAGTTTGGATATTGCATTTAATCAAAAAGAGGTCTTAATTGAATTTGAAAAATTCTATAAAAGTTCTAACTAATTATGGTGAAATGGCAAAAGTGTTCATTTTTGGAAAAAGAGAATCAAAAGCTTAGAAAGGATTAAATTGTTTGAAGTAGTACTCTAGTTATGTCTGCCATTGCTGCAAAGAGATTGCCCATATTAAAAAGAATGATTACTGGGCAGAAATTATCAGCTAAACAATGGCAATACCTTGCAAATAAAGTTCCAATCGAAAGAGCGGAGTATAGATTAAAAGTTTTAAGTGATCCTCGAGTTCCTGTTCGAGGCGGAATAAGTTTTTTGTTAAACGCAAGCAAAGCTGATTTTGAAGCATATGCAAAAAGACATATTGATGTTTATGATTATCTAAAAGGAAAAGGGGTTAGTGAAGAGATTGCTTTAAAACTTTGTAATAAACAACATCCAAAAGCAGATCCAACAAAAGTAGTAAGGGCCATGGTGGAATTTTTAGAAGCTTTTGAGCTTGATGCAAAAGTTTATGGGCATAAGAGAATTCCTGTTAACTTTTATGAAGTTGTTCTTCATAAAGGTTTAAACATTTTAAAAAATCAAGGAATTAGACGAGCAGTGCTTTGGCCAATGGAAGTTGAACATGCGACAAAAGTTCTTGATAAACAATACCCTTGGTGGCGAGATGTAAAATCATTTTCGGATGTGAGTTCAGCAAGAGTTCTTAGAAATATACGTGCTGGGAAAGGAACCGGTAGAAATCCAACAATGAGCGAAATTGCGTCAAACGCTCCAATAACAATTATTAAAAATACTAAGGCAAGGTTTGCTACACCTACTCCGCATGGGGTAAAGCTTGCAAAAAACGCAATCGAGAGGATTACTGATCAAATAAGTGAAATTAGAACACTTAAATCTGAGAAAAGACTTGTAAATGCTAAAAATAATAAAGAAAGTCGACTAAATGTATTGATTAGAAGAAGAAAGAGATTGCACCAGTACCTTGATGGTAAGTTGCCAAGTGGACATCGGATAGCAAAAATATTGCCTAAATAGCTTATTTTCTTTTTGAGGAACAGTTGAAGCTTAGAAAGGATTAAATTCTTAAGAAGAGTAATTATTGGTGTGAAAGAAAATGATTAATAGATTAAAAACCGAAATAGTTGTTGCAGTAAGTACTATCCTTGGTTGGGTTGGTTTTGGGACAATTGTTGTTCATAATCTTGAGTCATGGACTTGGATTCAATCATTTTATTTTTCAGTTGTAACTCTAACAACTGTTGGTTTTGGTGACTTGGTCCCAACAACTGATTTGACAAGATTATTTGTTGCAGTATATATTTTAATTGGGGTGGGGGCAGTTCTTGCTTCACTTGGAATAATTGGAAACGATTTAATTCAATCAAGAGAACAAAAATACCTTAAAATAAAAGAAAAACGAGCTAAACGAAAAAAGGCTTAGGGCAAACCCAACTAATCTCTTTAAACCTTATTTTTATAAAGTTCTAACTTAACTGGCATTGTGCTTGTGGAATATTTTTAAAGTTTAAAACTAAACTTTTCTTATGGCTGATGGGAAAATGAATGAGTTGGGTTGGAATTATAAGAAAGGAAAAGAACGAACTGGACAGCAGAATAGTAGTAAGTTTAAGGGTTTTAAAGAAATTGTTGTTTCTAAATGGCGTTGGAATAAAAAGAAGGGGAAAAAAGAAAAAAGCAGAAAAGGGAGTAGAATTAAAAAATTGTTGTGGACGGATTAAGCTTAAATATTCATTGAGTATAAAGTATGTATTAATACATACTTTTTGGAGGTGTGGAAATGTTTGAAAAAATTGTTAGTGTTGGAGAAAGGGGACAGATAACGATTCCCAAAGAAGTAAGAGACGAAGAAGGGATTAAACCCAAAGATAAATTATTATTTCAAAGAAAAAATGGTAAAAATATGTTCAAGAAAATAATAGGTAAGAAAGAACTGGAAAAACAAATCAAAGAATATTATGAAAAATACTATGACTTTGATAAGAAAATTGCTGAAGAATGGAAATATGTAAGTAAAGAAGCGGATGCGATGTTGGATGATTATTAAACGAGGGGATATTTTACTGATTGATTTAGAACCAGTAAAAGGTTCTGAACAAGGAAGAGTGAGACCTTGTTTAGTTGTTCAAGGTGATTTGTTTAATAAGTATTCTCCAACAACAATAATTGTTCCAGTAACTTCACACTTGCCTGATAAAAACTACCCTCAAACAATTATAATTAATAAAAAAGATTCTGGGTTAAAAAATGACAGCGCTTTTCTTTGCAATCAAATAAGAACTATTTCTACAAAAGAAAGAACAGTTAGTAGAATTGGCAAACTAAAATCAAGTGCAATGAAAAGAGTGGATAGGGCATTGCAAGTAAGTTTGGGATTAGTTTAAATTCTATCTAAATCCCCCCAAACCTTATTTTTATAAATCTCTAGCTCCTCAAAAGTATTATGAAAAAAATCTTAGTAGCATATTATTCTAGATCTGGCACAACAAAAATTTTAGCTAATCTGATTGCAAAAAAACTTAATGCTGATATTGATGAAATAATTGATCTTAGTAAACGTCGGGGTCCAATTGGTTGGATAAAGTCTGGAAAAGATGCTTCTCAAAAAAAGTTTACAAAAATTAAACATACTGCGAATCCTTCTGAATATTCTTTAGTGGTTATTGGTGGGCCTGTGTGGGCTGGAACGGTTTCTCCTGCAATTAGGACTTATTTGACAAAAGAAAAAGAAAATCTGGCTGATGTTGCATTTTTTTCAACTGCAGGAAGTTCTAAATCAGTGGGTGCACTTGGGACAATGGAAGAATTAACAAAGAAGCCTGTTTTTAAAATAAATTTTGATACAAAAGAAGTAAGTGGAAAAGTTTCTAAAAATGTTAATGAATTTATTGCAAAGCTAAAAGTGTAATTAGTGTTCAAAAATATTTACTTAGTATTTTGCAAGTTTAGTGCTTATTTGTTACTTTTGAATTTTTTGTTTTTTTCATAATAAGATACCATTCTATCTAAATACCAAAGTTTGAAAACACTTGATAGTATTGTTGCAAAAACTGTTATTTCTAAAAGGTGATAATATGCACTATAAATTAAAACAAAAAAGAAAAGTCCATTAAAAAGATTTAGAACGGTAGGGAAGTCTTTTTGAAGAGCTCCTTTTTTGGTCCATAATTCTTCGCCTAAAATAGATTTACTCATCCAATTATTTTTGCTTTTTGGTTCGGGAAAAAGAATAGGGTTAATAGCAAAAAATATTAAAAGTCCTACTAGAAAAAACCAATTTTGAAACCAAATTGATACTGGAATTAAAAAGAATGCTATTACTCGAGTCCAGCCACTTAAAGGATTAGTATGCCTTTTCCATGTCTTTTCACTAAATACTTTCATACTAATAGATACATTTTGTCGTTTTTAATTCTAACTAATCTCTTACCAAATCTTATTTTTTTTATTGGGCGGCCTTTATTAAATATTGGGAATGAGTATTTGGTATGGCTGAAATATTTGATCATGCAATTGATCCAAAACAATATGATCTTGGAAAAATAAAATGGGAACAAGAAACAGCTGATTCTCCAATACGAAAATTCTTTTTTTTAGAATATATTTCTCAATTAAAAGATGTATATGTTGGTAAGAGTGTTCTTGATATTGGGTGTGGTACAGGATGGTTATTACCAAAAATACATGGGTTTGGGGCAAAAGAAGTAGAAGGGCTTGAGCCTTCAAAAATAAATGTTGACGCTTGCAAAAAAGTTGCACCAGGGTATAAAGTTTATGACGGGGATTTTCTGTCATTTGAATTAGAAAAAAAATATGATGTTATTGTTGGGGTCATGGTTTTAATTCACATTGGCGATGTTAACGAAGCGTTTAGTAAAGTTAAGTCTCTTCTTAATGAAAATGGAGAATTACACATTATTGTGCCTGATTATGGTTATTTTAGAAGAGAAAGAAATGATTACAAAGTAGATTTTGAAGATATTAATTCTGATGAATATTCTACTATGATTCACCGGCCTATTGGTGCTTTTGCAGATATTGTAAGAAGAAGTAGTGTTTATGAAAAGATTGGAAAAGAAACTGGAATTGAATTAATATCTGATATTTTGATGTATCCAACTACTGAGTTAATATCTGCTTTGCCAAAATATAAAGAATTTGAAAAAGTTGTAATGATGCATCTTCTTAGATTCAAAAAAACTAATTAGTCTCTTTAAACCTTATTTTTATAAATCTCTAGTTCCTTAAGAGTATTATGGTTTCAAAAGTTCCTCATGATCCAAATGAAGTTATAGCTCTTGTTAATGATAAAGACGAAGTTATTGGGTCAGAAAAAAGAGGAATAGTTCATGAAAAAGGTTTGAAACATAGAGAAGTTTGTGCTTTTATCATAAATTCGAAAAAAGAAGTTTTGTTTCAACAAAGAGTGGGTTCTGGAAATTGGGATGATTCTTGTTCAGGGCATTTTCCAACAGAACAAAGTTATATTGAAGCAGTACAAAGAGAATGTGAAGAAGAGCTTGGTTTGGCGCTAGGCGAAACTGATTTTGAGTTTATTAAAAAGGATTATTTTGAGAGTGGTGGAAAAATAAATAAGATAAATAATCGTTTCTATAATCTTTATATTGTTAGAAAAGATATTCCTTTGGACCAAATTAATTTTGATAAAGGAGAAATAATGAGTGTGAAATATTTTAATAAAAGTGAAGTTCAAAAAATACTAGAAAAAGGAAATCTAACTCTTACTACTGCTTATAATTTAGAAAAATATATTCTAAAACTACTTTAAGTTCTACATAACGTTTGAAGTATTGTTTTGTGAAAACTGTAATTTTTTATTGAGTAATAATAGTAAGGAAGTTTTAATAACAAAAGTAAGTATTGGTTATATATGGCAAAACGAATAATAATTGTAAGAAAAAAAAAGAGTGCAGTTAGAAAAAAAGAGCCTACAAAGCCAATAGTACCAAAAACAAGATGGCGAAGGATGCGAGAAAAACTTTTGGCTGATGCTGGTGAAAAAGGATTAAGAACAACGCATATTTCAAAGGCTCTTGCAATTGGGGGGATTAACTTAAAATCACCAAAGCTTCATAAGTGGCTAAATCAATATTTTACAGAGTATGCAATTGAACATTTAAAGCTTGAGAGTAAAGGAGTTTTGAGTGAAAGAGGAGAAGTTTATGTTGGCAACATGATTAAAGACACAATAGCTAGGGTTGAAAAAATCTATGAAACTGGCGAAGTTGAAAATGAGGAAAGAAGAAGTATTAAAGATCGGCGAAAAGTACATGGAAAAAGTCCCACTGGTTTTGAAAGAAGAACACAAAATGGGCGAAGAAACTAAAATAACTTTTTTTAATTCTAACTAATTCGCTTGGTAAGTGTTACGCGACGCAAAGAGTTTTATTGTAAAGAAGCGATATTTATTTATGAAAAAAGTAAACATTTCACATATTGTAGATGCAACTCATCAAAAGATGGGTGGTGATGTTTGGCATCCTGCATTAAC
>Ga0307928_10001934_pt1 | contig 15801 bp, 28 predicted proteins | sample AceLakmetagen232_FD_201815 | JGI IMG/M metagenome (GOLD analysis project Ga0307928, IMG submission 201815) | Saline water microbial communities from Ace Lake, Antarctica - #232 | ecosystem: Environmental > Aquatic > Non-marine Saline and Alkaline > Saline | place: Antarctica: Ace Lake... | reverse complement strand
CGCCTAGCGGAAGTGGTTTTAGATATAGTGATACCGATAATAAACTAATAGGAGGTAATTATATCACAATCGGAACATGCCGAATAACGCGGGCGAAAAAAGTTATGGAATCAGAAAGGTTTATTATGAATGAACGTCGCATCATAATTTTATAACAATAAAGGAGCTAAAATGAAAAATGAAGTCGTAACAATCGAAGTTTTGTCATCAAATCGGTCTGAGGTGTGGGGATGTGAATCAGACGAAGCAGTAGAATGTAATGAAGTTGCAATTGAAAAAATTACTGAATGGCTTAAAACTGAATGGCCGGATGCTGATATTAGTGTGGAGTCAACTGATTCATATAGCTACGTAATAGCAATTGATGAGAACGGGAACGAAGATAATGACGTACACAACCAAATCAACTATTACATTGATCGGAAATGGTGTGATTGGGCAGAAATAGCACTCAATACAAAAGGCTAATAAATGTCATACAATAAAATGGAAATGATAATCTCGAATATTAACGGTCAATATTGGACTGGTGATTGTTGGGGAGTTAAACAAGCAGCTATTATATATGACTCTATAACTGATATACCAGAAACATTAGACGGAATGATTCTTGAGGCTTGGTCAGATGATAGCATGTTATATTATCGTGAAGGTAATGACGATGTTATGGCAAGCGCCCATTACGTAAATTAACAAAAGGAAATAATGATGATTACAATAACAAACTGTTTTAAACACTCAATCAATAAATTTGAAAGAATTTATGATAGAGTTTATCATGCAAACTTTATGACTGATGAATCTATTGAGAATATTGTTAGTGAAATTATAAATAATTGTTTGTTCTGTGATAGGACCAAAATAGTATATGAGAATGAAAACTTATATTATAGTTTTAGCCGTCAATGCACAGTTTGTTATATTTATAGCAAGTATAATAATTCCTGCTATTATATTTTTGAGGATTTTGGATTTGATGAAATGGAATCCACAAGAGATAACCTATTAGTTTTTCTAAAGAATATTTTAGCTGAATTATATAGGTTACAAAAGGAATATAAAATTGCGAAAGCGTAGAAAGAAGAAATTAAAGAGTAGGAATTCTCATGCCTTAAATGGATTAATGAGAAAAGCCGGAGCACATAAAAAGAAGAAAGATAAAAGAATAAAAAATAAGTTAATAAAACTACTTAATGAAGAACTAAATAACATATAGGAGAAAGTAATGAAGTTTAGAATAATTAAAGATAATAACAATGAATATAGAGTACAGATGAAACGATATTTCTTTTGGAAGGATGTTAGTGTTAGTAGTGGTAGAACAATTTTATTTACAAATTATCTTGTTAAAACTTTTTCTAATATTGAGCATGCAAAACAAGAACTAGAAAATGTTAAGTATCATTTTAGTAGTAAAAAGAGTAGAAAAATAGAGGATAAAATTATAGCGCAAAATAAGAAACAATATGATATTGTTCATACAGAAGATTGATTAGGATCTTTATCTATGTCTTTATCTTTATTGTTCTTATACCAATTACGGTTTTTTTCTAATATTTTATCTTTCTTATCTTCCCGCCGATAATAAGGGATAAAATACTCGTGATTATAATTATCTTTAGCTATTTTACGACATTCATCAGAACAGGTATGAGGATTTCGTCCTCTACCTTCTTTTTCAAATTCTTCTCCGCAAATTTTACAAACTAATATTTTCATTATTTATCTTCTTCGTTTATTTTAGTATATTCTGCTTCTATAATATCATTAGTAGAAGTCGTAACGTCCCTTATTTCGTTCTCATCAACGGCTTGTCTATTATCCTGCTCAATACCAATATCATTCTGTTGTTTAACTACCGTTTTTAGCAATTCTCTACTACTACATTTACTTGATAATGAATCCATAATCATAGCTCCTACGGAAATAGCACTTTTTCCTTTTGCTTTAACAGTTATTTCTTCTGTATTATCGGTTATATTCTTTAACTTTTCAGTCCAGGTAAACATTTGTTCAATAGCTTTTGTAACATCTTCATTTAATACTCCGCCAGTCATTTTCTCAACTGCTAAAGCAAACGCTACGCGATCTGAATGAGCCGCTAACATTACTTTTAATGTATTTAATATATCTCCAGCATTATTAATCGCTTTAATATCATGTAATCTACAATCTGATCCGGCTCGAAATAAGTTACACATGTTAGCAAAGTCACAATAATCACATTTTCTTGTATAAGTAAATGCTTCAGATGATCCTGATATAACAGGTAATTCTTTGCTATTAACGGCAATACTATTATCTGTAGCTTTTATAATATTAGTTGCTAGTTTATCTGCTTTCTTTTTATCTTTTTCCACGAGTGCCGCATCTCCTTTTAACCAATATTCTCCTTTTTGTGGCCGAGTAAGGTGTTTTTGATATTCAATATATTGTTTACAATTCCATTTACTTACTTCGTAAGGATCGTCTTTAAGAAATAAATCAACATCTAATCCTAGTTTCTCTACTTCTCTTGCTAAGCTATTTCTAATAGTTTCCTTAGCAATAGCTTCATAGAATTTTAACCTTCTATTAGTAAAATGAAATGTCATCCCTTTTTTCTGTCCATATGCCCAACTTCCAGTTGAACCCGAGTAGAAAGGCATACAATTTAACCGTTCTTTACCAGTTCTTGACCAAGTATGAACCAATAAGTTATTATCTATAAATTCATTTCTATAGCGGAAGTAAAAAATATCCCTTATCCAAGCAGGATCAACATTTGTTCCAATACCTAATTTAAGATTATGTTCTAATGCTAATTTAACAGTTTCATCAGCTAAGGTTATGTCTGCTTCTCTAATATTCAACATCGGCTTTAACCCATTGTCAAGCATCTCTTTACGATAACGCCTTAAATCTGTTCTATTAGGAGCATCATATTCGGAATAATTTGTTAATTCATTAGAGTCAATGAAATCAAGATAATCTTTAAAGAATAGATCGTGTTTTGTTAATGCTAATCTTTTATATGACAAAACACCAGAATCTACCAGATAATCATGAGTCGCAAATATCTTTTTAATCTCTTTTTGTAATAACTTTGGGCGGGACAAAAAGTAACGACAAGAAATATGATAATACTTACAACCAAATTGTCTTAATATAGATAAATCCTCTAATGTATCTGCTCGTGATAGATATAACTTCATATTAAATATACTTTCATGATAGATCTTTTGTTACATTAAATAAGAATTTCCAAGTACTAGGATTTATTTTATCTGTTATAGGTTCCATTATATCCATTTGAAATTGATTCATTGCCAGCATTGTATGATTACCAAATATTCCATCACAATCACTAAACCGTCCGATACCCTGATAATTTGCGGCTGGACTGCCCAGGCAAGGGACAATCGAAAGCGCCGTTCGGCAGCTTTTAGTGTACGATGCCAGTATCGATCGGCGCCGATGTAGACATTGTATCCGGTGTAGTGCTTTTTCATCTTCACTCCCTACATGCTGCATACCCTGCATTTGTTCTTGCGTTGTCGTTTTTTCGGAACTCTCCCCGCTTCAAATTCAACCCGAAGATCCTTTAAGGCCGCTGGCCACGTGTCTCTCTGTGCTGAACGAAAAGTGAAACCGGTCAGAGCTTCCCATTTTTCACCCTGGCGAAAATAGTCCGGATGTTTAATTAGAAGTTGATACCACTCATGAAGCGTTTGATAATAGCAAACGGCGCAGTCGGTGCGTTCAGGGATCTGAATTCCTTGCAATGCCAGATAATCCGTTACATCGCCAAGACTCCATCCCCACTCCCGGAGCGGGTAAATCACATCGCAATCATAAGTGCCGCCGATACGGCCTTCCTCGTCGGCTCGAAGTCCAACGGCTAGCTTTATGTCATTCGCGTGATCTTCCATAAATTGAGCGGCGGTTTCAATTTTTAGAATTCGAGTACACCATCGCATTCGCCAATTTGGCAGGCATTTTTGCTCTTCTATCAGTTGGCCTAAAGATTTGAACTTCTTAACAATGATTTCTTTTTTCGTCATTTTTCCAACACGTTCAATGTGTTGTCTCATTTCAGGAAGTTCATTTCCCGTAGGTGTGTAAAGGAGCCTGAATTCGTGACCTAGTTCGCTCATTCGAAAAGACAGCGCCGTTGAATCTTTTCCGCCTGAAAACGCTACGATTATATTTTTCTTGTTACCCATAATTTCCCTCTTTTGTTATTTTAAATAGGAATTCCCAAGTATTGGGATTGATTTTATCTGTTACAGGTTCCATTATATCCATTTGAAATTGATTCATTGCTAGTGTTGTATGATTACCAAATATTCCATCACATTTACCATTAAGAATACCTAAATGTTTTAACCGCTGTTGTATATCTTTATATATATCTTTTTTGGGTAATACAATATGAGGTCCATCAAACCAACTAAAGTTTCCTCCCCAAGTTAAATCTAATCTATTTGCTATATCACCTAATTTATAGTAGTATTGTTGTTCATATGTTATTGTTCCTTCTTCGTCTTTTGCCGCGAAATCTATTGCAAAAGAAGGATTATAATTATGCCAACTAAAATTGTTTAATCCATCACATTTACTAAATCCTTGACTATATAATAGATTTTGCGCTTCTATTGTTCGGTAAGAACAAACAAGTTTAAAATCTTTAAAATAACCAAGTAATGATATTAGCTTAGGATGAATATTATCTAACATTATACGACATTAGCTTAGATCTAATAGAACAACAACAATATCATAATCCGCAGGAGTAGCTAATTCTGCACTACTTTTAAAATACGTTGATGACTTTGCTTGTTGTAATAATGGATCGCCACAATAATCATAAATATCGCCCGTACTTACATATTCTGGTGAATAACCAACTTCTTTATAAACCAAAATCATCGCTGTATTATCACTAGCTGAAACAGTACTTGGTTTACAAATAAATAGTCCTTTTGTATATGCGGAACTTGTTAAAGGAATACTTTGTATCTGCATTATATTATCCTTATATTATCGTGGAACGATTAGGTTACTTTTCTCTTTGTCTTTTTCCATCAACGCATTAATTACTCTAGCTGCTGCCATTGAGGATGATTCAATACTTTGAACTTGTCGGACTAAATCACTACAAGCAGCATAAACCTCAAACATACTTAATTCGCCATCCGTTTTAACAGAACCATCTTCTAAAATATGAATAGTAAATGATTTACGGATCGGATTCTCTTTTGATTCTACGTTAGCCATTATTTTCTCCTCTATTATTATGCCAATGTAAACGATGTAGTCAAGTTATCATTACTTAACATTACTTCTAACATTACTTGTCTTTTAATATTTTCCTTATTTACTGCTTCTCTAATAGCCATATCTAAATCATAATGAATTTCACTACAAATCTTTTCTAATGATGGATTTCCCTGGATTCTTTTTTCCCAACTTACATTAGGAAATGTTTCATTACAATAATCTTCGATTTCTTTCATATTGAAAACCATACGATCATCACCTAAAGTATCTGACATTAGATTGATAACTAATGAATATTCTTTAAGTTTATTATAAACTAATAGATGTATTTTGAATTCTTTTCCTATAGAATACATTAGTTATTATCCTTTCTTATTCTCCTTTAAAGGAAATTGGAACAATAGCCATATCAATTTTTATAGCTTTTGTATATTCTTCTTTACCATTTGTTTTATTAGTTATTAGTTGATCGTTATATGTTGGAGATGCAAGTGGTTTTTCTCCGTTCTCCGCCAAAAATTTACTCATATTAATAATACTAATACAAGATGTATTAACGCTTTGTTTGCCAACAGAGCTAAAATGAACGCTCTTTTTGGTGCTTCCAATGCCCTTAATCGCCTTCACAGCCGCCGAACCAACACTAGCGCCAGGAGAACCAGAGGAAACACGGAAACAAGCTAATTCATTCTCATAAAATAACTTATTATAATTAGAGAGTTTAATACATTCGATATCAAATTGTTGTGCCTTATATTCAATCTTTCGATCCATACCAGTTTCAACATCAGTCTTATAACCAAATATAGAGAAAACAGGACAAGAGCCATCAGGAGCTAAATAATCACGTAATTTGATAATAGACTTAACCGCCCGGCTAACACATTCAATTCCAATAGCTCTTAATGAAACCGGTTTATGTTGTATTGTTTTATAAATAGAAAATGCTAATTTTGATGGAACTGTATTACTGGAAACATAAAATATTTCTCGTCCATCTTCTTCTATTACTTTTTCTTTGATTGTTATCATTACTTCCCTTATTATTGTATTATGATTATATTATATGATTATATTTTCTTATTTCTCTAGCTAACTTTTCTCTCTCCGCCGACCTTTTTACGTATCCTAAAACATTTTGTCCTATTAAAGCCATATTTATTGCATCCGCTCTATCATCATCAAATTTCTTACTTAAAATAACATCTCTATATTTACCTTCAGGAACAAATTCATCCTGAACCGCTTTTACAATCATAATCTTATCTGCTCTACCGTTTCCTGTCAAGTATTTTTTTGCCTTACCTATTTCAATTGTATAAACTTCTGAAAACTTAGATATTTCCCATTTAATTGTTCCACCTAATTCCGCTAAATCGAATACTCGTCCTTTACTTCCACGAGAATAGGCATAACTTTCAATGAAAAAAGTGGCGTCTTTAAATTTTACCACTTCATCACAGATTTCTTTTATTCTTTTTAATGTGGAGTATTCGTGAGATAATTCACGATAAATAGATGTTTTTATCTTGTTAAGATAATATATTTCGGGGATAGGAGAGGAAATATCCTCTATAACGCATATTCCTGTTCCTGTATATTTTAAATCTAAGCCTACTATCATTTGGATAGTAGACTAGATTATTAGATAATTGTCAAATTTTAACTACTTCTAATACACTTTGATAACTCAAGTACCACCCATTACGAATATCTAATTGACCATGACAATCATGACCTACATCGCCAACATTAACTATTAAATATGAATTAAACTCGTTAGGAAACGCAATAAAAGTATACTCTTTTCTGTTATCACAAGCAGGTAGACTTATTTGTGTGCTTTTAATAATACTTCCTTCTTTTAACGTTTCTTTAAGATATGTTTTCCACTCTTCTATATTATTAAAATCCCTCTGATTTTTCCCTTTTCTCCCACGATATTAACATCTTTACTAAAACTAATAACATTTGCTATCTCGCCAGTATAAGTAGCATATTTATCTTTAATACGAATATATCTAGTTTTATCATCAAAACTTACAAAGATATAATTACGATTATTATTATTATAATTAATCGTATCACCAACACTAATATTAGCTATTAAATATTCTTTCCATAAACTATGATTAACTATTCCTTCATTAATAAAGTCTTTTATTGTTTTAAATCCTTCTTTATCCGCCGCCTTATCATTAATGTTATTAAGGAACTCTTTTTTTGTTATATTATCAAAAGCAGTTACAATCTTAACATTTATACTATTATTAGCCCCAAAATAGAGAACTGTGCAATCATAACTATGATTACTAATAATACCAGCAAAATTGTTGGTCTGAATCATACTACGTGGTTTAATATTATCCTTACAACATTTAATCCATCCATCTTCTGTTTTTGGATAAACATAATTATTGTAACCGAACATATTAGCTTCATTATTATTTAATTTGTTTATATCATCATCATTTAAATATTGTTTTTCTTTATCAATTTCTTCTTTATCAACTTTCTCTCTATCAATTTCTTCTTTATCCTTAACATAGAATTCTGTAGCTTTATCTTTATTATTATTTAATTTCTCCTCAAAATCTCTTTTAAATTCAATGTATTCTTCTTCTGTTCCGCCGGAACTAACAATATCCATTCTATGTTGAGCACATTCACGAGAAAGCGCGGAGGAGCGACAAGAAGGACATAAAGGAACTAAATTACCATTCTCACTTAATGTATCACTAACTAACATAGATTGATTATTACACCAACAACAAAATTGTCCTACTAATGATGTACACTTTTCTCGCTTTTTCTGCATAATATATATATAATTTGTTCCTGACATTAGTTATTCTCCTTTAATTCTTGTTAGTTCTTATTGTCTAACTTTTGTTTCTTCTTGTTATTTCCCGCGAAATTCCTTCGGCTTTATCTTTATACCCATCAATTAGAGATTTCATAATCTCATATTTTGTTCTTAGATTAATTTCGTTATCTTTTACCTCTACATAATCATCTGATATTTCAATCTTTTCTTTACTTTCCGTCTTTGTTTTTCCCTCCGGCGGATTATTATATTTTAAATCTATATAAAGTCGAACGACTTTTATCTTAATTTCCTCTAATTCCTTAAATACTAAAGCTGCTTGATAAGACATATAAGCAGCTAATCGCTTATATGAATCATGAGCTAATGTTAACTCATTATCAGTCATTTCACCAATATTCTCATGAAGAACTTTATTATCTTCTACTGGTTTTGGCAACATATATGGTTTAAGTAAACTCATAAGAACTTCCTGGCAAATTTAAATACACTTTTAATCTCTTCTATTGATCCAATATCACATGTGTCTTTTATCGGGCAGCTTTCGTAACGATTTCCGGCATCAGGACAACCAAATTTATCCACATCAACAAGTACATTATCGCATACATATGACAATTTGTCAAGCATTTCTTCAACTACTTCTTTATCGTAATCATATACAAATTCTCTTATTAAGTAATCGTCTTTACCTACATAAAGGATACTTGCTTTTTTGATATTAAGTAATCTTTCTTTTTCCTCCGCCGGGAAATCAGAAGGAAGTCCGCCATTTTGGATCATATAAATATATAACATAACTTGTAATAGATGTTCTTCCTTCGCATCCTTACGTTTTGTTGTAATATAACTTCTATCGGACTTAATATCAGTAAATCTATAATATTCATCATAGATAATTCCATCTAACTTACCGGAAATATTAACATCTTTAAATGATAGATTTAATCGAATTTCCTCGTATTTTTGATATTCATCTTCACGGAAACCTAATGTAAAGAATCCGCATAACTTATCATCAATATAATAAATAAGTTTATCATAATCATAAGTTATCTTTTCACCATGTTTTGGTTGTCTACCTGATAACCAATATCCATATAATACATCTGTTAATTGATTATTCTGCCATTCACTATGAATGGCTGTTCCCGCTTCCATAATCATTTTAACTTTAAGACTGAAATCCTTTTGGTAACGCTTATTGTAAATAAGTTTATATAACATTTCGCGGCGGGGACAAAAAGAGTTAACTAAAGAACTAGGATTCCAATTAGTAGAAGGTTTCCTTACTTTACTTAATATCCTACGATGAATAATATCTTCTAGCATTATTTATCCTCAGTTAAGTAATCATAAGCACATTGTAAACCAACACAATCACAAAACGCACCTGTTTTGAGATCATGCTTTGCCCAATAGAATGTCTTACTAAACCGTTTACCTAGATTATTTTCATAACTGGCAACGATCTTACGATAACGTTTTGTTTTCTTAATACATTCTAAATGATGTTCTGTACTTGGTTTCATACCTTTTTTCTTGTCCGCGACAATTTCCAGGTTATAGATATGTGCGATTAATCCATTATTCTTTAATAGAACTGCATTAAAAGGAACATTTAATTGTGGCATTGCAATAACACCATTTTGGCCTTTTAATAGGATTTGCGCCTTATCAAAATCGTTCTTATGCTCTTTTTCAAAGGCTTTAATATCTTCTACGTTTTTACAATACATTATAGTCTTATTTCTCCATAGGTAAAAGTATCAATCGTGTAGAACACTTTCTTTATTCCCGCATTTATTATTTCTTTCATACATCCATCACAAGGACGTGATTTTTTAAATAATGTTTCTTTACCTAGATGTGCTACATATATACTTAATTTCCTCATCTCTTTCTTGTCCCGCACTTCTTTTGTAATTAGCTGTTTAATTGCCCTTGTTTCAGCATGATACAAATGCCAAGGACCAATATCATTAGAAAACACATGAATATCTTGATTATAAGAGGAAGATATTAGTTTTCTACCAGAAAATATAGCTGCTCCTATTCTTACTAAACAACCTGTTCTATTACTAGTTACAAATGTTGATTTCTTTGCCTCTTCCGCCGCTCTTAGAAATCCAGATGGAAAACGTTCTTCCGCGTTCCTTATAATCTCATTCTTTATCATCTTCAAATCCCCACTGAAATAAAGGACCAATCGACTTCATTTTATCTACATGAATAACTCCTTTAATCTTGTTTAAACTGTTAATATCATTAATATCTATCAATTTATGTTTAAAACAACTCACAAACCCATTATTTCTAACATATTTAGCGCCGGGAATAGAACAAAGAGAACAACCACATTCATATACATATGTCAAAACTACATAATCATTACAAGGAATCTCCTTTAATATATAATCACCTAAATATTCAACTAATTGATCGTGTTTATCCATTAATTATATCGCTATTTATTATTTTATATTCACCACAAGCGGCTTTAATATCATTAAGTGATTCTTTGTCTATTTTACCAAACTTTGAATTAAGTAAGTATAGTTCAAATTTGTTTCGTTTCATTCTAATAACGTTACAGCTAAACGATGTATCGTTAACTATATTATTTTCGGTGTTACGATATAATATAAAGTAGTTTTCATTAAAAACATCCATACTTTTTGTTGATGTTCCAGATATGAAATAGGCAAACTTATCGTCTACATCGATACATAAACAAGGATGCGCAAGATCAGGACAAGGATCATCTACATTTTTAACTTTGTTTCTGATAAATGCTATTCTACCTATAGGACTTTCAACTATTTTTGCTTTTTCTTCCCCGCGATTTACTGGTTTTTGTTGCCTTGGCTGATGTTTTGGTAGATCGTTCGCGAAGTTTTTTCGTCGTCGGCTCATCTTTTTTACCCTTAATAATTTCATTACCATTAAATCTAAATGATACAATCGGCATTTCTAATAAGTCAACTTCTAACTTATTAGCTAACTCTTTAACCATTCGTTCTGTAATAATGCCTCCATTATTACTATCTAAGCTTTTTCTAACCATTTCCTTTTCAAGCCTAAAATATTCAAATCTCTTTCGTTTGCTAAGAATAAAATAAAACGTATCCTTAGTATTATCCTCTTCAAAGACTAATTCTTGCTCAAGCCAATGTTCAAAAGGATCTTTTGGTATTTTTTTAAGAACATTGTATAAATCTTCATCGTTATCTAATTCGGGGATAAAGTTACAATAAGCCTTAGCTAATTCCAGTACTTTTTTCCCAATGGCTTTTTTAAAATTCTTTGGTTGTTTCGGCATTGAACCCCAAGCTTTCTATATCTATTTGTGTTTCTTTTATTCCGCCGCATTTTTCGCAATGGGAATGCTTAATTCCCCTTTTCTTAAGATTACAATTAACATAATTACAATCAGAATCTAAGAAGATTTCTGCTTCTTGGATATGATCGCAATTACATCCTTCATTAATCAACACATTTGATGATACAAATTCATCTACATTCATATTATAGGTCTTTGCCATCATCTGTATAAACATGTTACCAAGATTATCTACATTACTTTCAACATTCATATTATTCATCGGTTATAATTCCTCTTTTCCTAAGTTCAATCACGACTTCTTTCCGACCAACTGAATCCAGTGTATCATAACTACTGAGAATGTCAAGGGAATTTTGCAATCTTTCTTTTACTATTCTATACGTGCTAGAATCCTTTACGACAATATTTTTTTCTAGCATTTCAAACAGAATCGGAACCAATTCTCGTGGCCGAGATGTCAATCCTTTCCTTGTGATAAAACTTTTAACTAATACTAGTAATAAATAAACGCATCTGTCAATACGTTCTAACTTAGGAGTTTGTACCAAATTTAAGTAACGTACTTGTGATTGAAATTCTTTAATAAAAGGATAATCCTTCGCAGAAGCATGTAAAATTTTCATTTCAAGTTAATCCTTACTAGTTAATCCTTAATTAGTTCTTTGAACACGTTATAAGGAATTAAGGCCCATTTGTTAGAAACATTCATTTCCATCTTATCAAACTCTATCATAAATATAGGTGTTTTACTATTAGCACTAAATATAAGTTTTATTAGTTCATCTTTCTTTATAATAAATTGTTCTTTGTCCGTATATTTATGTTCGATAGTAAAATGTTCGTTAGTTAAATCTGACTTCTCCCAAGGAGTTGCACCAGAGTTAGAAACTACATGAAATCCTAAATCCTTACCAATTTCTTTAACTTTGTTATCGGACTTCGTTCTAACTGATTCTTTATATTCTCCGTTAATCTTTTCCTGTAATATCTTTTTAAAGTCTTTTTTCATAGATCTAAGATGTCTTGTTCCGATGTAGGAGCATCTTGTAAGTCCGCAGGAGCCTCTATCTTGCAGTTTATATATAAGTCCTCATGTTCTTGTATCTTTTCTTTTATCTCTTCTAATAGGTCATTATGTTCTCTTAAATACATTCCTACTTTTTCTTTTCCTTGCCCGACTCTTTCATTATTATATGAATACCAACTACCACTTTTTTCTAATATTCCCCAACTAGTTGCTGCTAACACAACTTGAACCTCATAATTAGTCTGACCGGACTTATAATAAGGTGTATCAATAGAATATAAAGAACATTCACCTTTTCTATAAGGCGCACCTAAATGGTTCTTAACAGTAGTAAATGATATATCATGACCAATAACAACACCAGATTTTGACTTTATTACCGCCTTTTTACGGAATTGAATAATCTGAGCCGCATAATGTCCTAAAGCAAATCCACCCGTCATTGTTTCAGGATTACCAAATCCACCAATCTTATTTCTCATTTGATTTATAAGAATAATAGATGTATCTGCTTCTCCTAAAACTGTTCCTAATATATTTTGTGCCGATCCAAATTGTCTTGTTGCCCTACCAATTATTCTTGGTGCTTTTCCCATTGTTGATTCTTCCGCCGATTTAGCTAATTCTTCTAAATCACCTAATTGGACAATAGAATCAATAATTAATAGATCACAATCTCTTGATCTAACTACCTTAGTAGCCGAATCTATTGCGCTTTCCGCGTATGATGGTTTAATAATTAATAGCTTATCAAGAAATACTCCGCATTTTGTAAACCAAGTAGCATCATAATTCTTTTCATTATCTTGATATGCTACTTTCATAGGATATGGGTTATTACAATTACAGTCTTTTCTTATTAATTCTCCACTCTTTTCCCGCCGGATTGTCTTAAATTTACTAAAACAATTACGACAAGTTCTTTGGAAACTTGCGGCAGCATGTAAAGAAGCTGTTGATTTACCACTACTTTGATCTCCCCAATATATAACTGGACGACCTTTTGGAATACCTCCAGTAGTAATATCTAACGCATAAATTCCACCTGGAATAAACTTTGGACCTAATATCTTAATATCATCTGCCATTCCAATTAAAGCTGTATCACCACATTCCTTTTTTAATTCCTTTTCAATAGTTTCTAATGTTTTAATCACTCGTATTTACCTTTCTTGATATTTTCTCTTTTTTCCGCCGCGAGTTTCTTAAAAACAGGAACTAAATGTTCTTTACATTTCTCTTCTGCAAATATAATAGCATTATCAATTTCTTCTACGTATGTAGGAACACTAACATTTACATGAATATCACAAGGTTCCCATTTGGTAACAGCAATACGTACTTTCATAGATGTTCCTACTTGTGCTAATGGAACATCATGAAATGTTTCAACATCAATAAATTCCTCATCTCCATATTTCGACGAAACTCTAATAGTAATAGGTTTAAGTACTACATTTTCTACTTTATTATCTGAAGTATTATCTACTTTATCCTTCTTTAAACTCGTCATTCCATGTCTCCATTAGTTTATTATATAACGTATCTTTCCAACTATCATATTTCTTTCTATTATAGAAGTAGTTATAATACCATTTTTCTATTGTATCTCTTTGTTTCTTTGTATATAATCTTACTCCTTTTTTGTCCCGCAAAATTGGTTTTGGTATTGCTTTACTTTTCTCTAAATATAAAATGCGGGTAGAGGAACAAGAAGGAATAAGTTCACCAACTGTAAAAACAACAAAATGTTTAACCTTATTATGAATAGTTACTTTAATCTTACGCATCTGTTTCTTCAATATTGGTTTCGTTACTATCTACTTCATTAATCTCTACTATTTCTGTATCTGTTTCTTCTTTAACTATCTTCACAAAAGATTTAAGCTCACCTAATATTGTTCTTGTTGGTATTCTAAAGTCCCCACTAATAACTTTATTATTCAATTTCGTATTATCTGGTAACTCTAAATATCTTTCATCATTAACACTTACTAATGATGCTTTACCGGTAAACATTAGTATTCCTATATCAGTAAACAATGTCGTTATCATATTTTCGATAACATATATCCTTTCTCTCTATACTTTTTCTGCCGCGCTAGAAAAAGCCCTTCTAATATTGGGAATTCGTCTAATCTATCAATTACAACAGGACTAGGTTTTCCATCTAATTGTCTTAGAATTCTACCGACGGCTTGGATAATTTCTTTTCTAGGAGTTGCTATTACTAAAACATCTAAGTCAGGTATATCTAATCCTTCACTTGCCATTCCATATGTTGCAAATATAATAGATTTTTCTGCTGCTTTTTCTAGTTCATTCTCTTTTCTCCCGCCAATATAATTATCAATATCATTAATATTATATTCTTTAAGTTTATTTGTCAAAATATCAATCTGATTAAGTCTATCAGTAATTACTAATACTTTACGTCCAGCTTTATATGCTCCTCGTATATCTTTGACAATCTTATTATTACGTTCTTCTAATTCTGATAACCAATTGATTAAATAAGGCCAGAATATTTCACCATATTTTGATACTTGTTTAATTGGTGGATTAATATCAAGTTTTCTTACATATATAATAGGAATAGTTGGTTGACCTTCGATAACATAAGAAGGTTTGCCCAAACATGTTGTTAATAATTCCTCCATTCCATCTTGTCTATCTAATGTTGCTGTTACGGCAAACCAATATTTAGTGGAAAACTTAAACAAGGCTTGACTAAAAGTCTTGCTGCCGATACGGTGGCATTCGTCCGAGATCACCAAACCGAATGTATCAAAAAAGTCTTCATACTTACGCCTTGTAATAGATTGAACCATTGCTATTACAATATCATAATCATTTCCATTATTACATTTATTTTGTTGGCAGATTCCTACTTTGGCCTCCGGCCAAAATTCCTTAATACGTTCTTTCCATTGATTCATTAGAAATGATTTATGAACTAGAACACAAGTAGAAACACCTAATCTTTTAGCCATTTCAATAGACATAATAGTTTTACCAGTTCCACAAGGCGCAATACCAATTGAACTAGTTGTATTTATTATATCTTTATAACAAGCGTCTACGAATGGTTTTTGATTATCTCGTAAATTAATAGATTTACCTGGATTAATTTTCCTTCCAGGTTGTCGCTCATCCATATATTCAGGAAAATATTGGGTAAAAGATCGCGGAACTTGAAGAAATTCACCTTCATCAACAAATCCTTCAACTGTTTTTACTTTATCTTTATATCCAGTATAAGTAAAAGTACAAGCATCTTTATATTTTTTCTCGTTTTTTATCTTTAATCCATATTTTAAAATAGGTATCATTTTAATG
>Ga0307928_10001933_pt1 | contig 15805 bp, 20 predicted proteins | sample AceLakmetagen232_FD_201815 | JGI IMG/M metagenome (GOLD analysis project Ga0307928, IMG submission 201815) | Saline water microbial communities from Ace Lake, Antarctica - #232 | ecosystem: Environmental > Aquatic > Non-marine Saline and Alkaline > Saline | place: Antarctica: Ace Lake... | reverse complement strand
TAGTGTAATAACGGCAGAACCTGCAAAAACTTCTAAAAACATTTTGTGTTTAGGAAATGGAAGTATATCGTTTAACATTCTATATTTTCCACCATACCAATTTAGTATTGACAATTTTTTCATTGTTTTTTCACTGACCATAATTCTATTTCTTCTAAATGATTATGTATTTCATTACCTAATTGATTTCTTTTATCAAAACAATCTGTACAAAAAGCAATCCATATAATGTTTTCTGAATCATCAGATTCATCATGTGTATCCATATCATATTTAATCTGATATAATGATTTATTATCGCAAAAAGTACATAAACCTAATATACTTCTTCTTAGTATTTCATCATTCAATTCTCCTGATTTTGCTCTTTTTTTAGGTTCTTTAAATATTCCGACATTATAATTTCCTTGCTCCTTTATATTTTAATATTAATCGTAATCTTTCTTTAGTTAATTTAATTGCATTTGGATTTATATCGCATCCTATGAAGTTTCTCCTAAGTTCTTTACTATAAACTAAAGTACTTCCACTACCACAGAAAAAATCACCGATTAAATCACCTGTATTAGAAAACATTTCAATAATTCTATACATGAGTTTTTTAGGTTTTTGTGTAGAATAATCAATTGGATCTGATGTTTGTTTTAATATATCCATCCAAATATTAGTTATCTTTTTCAAACCAGTATCAAAAACTTTATAAAATAATCTATTACTCTTAGTTACATGAATATAGTCAGTACCTAATTCATCATATTGTTTTACTCTTTTATCTAAAGTTTTTTGTGTCCATTTCCAACCTTGTTTAGTATAATATTTTTTACCTCTATAAATTCTATATTGATTTTTATTATAGTAATTTTCAGTACCTGAGAATTCTACATTAGATAATAAATATCGTTTACCCATTTTGGCATCATATTTATCATATCTTTTCTTTTCCTTGTTAGTAGAATTTCTATATTGTGGATTAATATTATAAATATTAGATTTTGAATATACTAATAGGAAATCATTATTAATATCTAATTTTGATATATGATGTGGATTAGATCTCTGCCATATAATACATATAATAAAGTTCTTTTTTCCAAATATAGAATCCAATAGAACTTTATTTTCAAATATTGCATTTTGATCACCTTGAATTAAGAAAATTCCTGTATCTTTAAGGACTCTATAAATCTGTTTAAATCTAGGTTTCATGAAATCAATGTATTCATCAATATTTTTCCATCTATCATCAAAATCTTTAAATTCACGATTTGAATAATATTGGGGATCTATGTAAATCATATCAAACATATTACTATGTAATTTTTTCAAAAAAGATAGATTATCTTCACAGAATGCTTTATTTATCATATTCTTCATAATTTTCTTACATCCTTTCTTTTTAGAAATTCTAATTCATAAGCTCCTTGATATGGATTCTTCTTTTCTTCCTCAGATAAAGTTATAGGAGCTAAAAGCATATATATATCTTCATTTTCATATCTACATTTAACTAAAACAGGAAGATCATTATTTATTTTTATAAAATTGTATGAATTTATTCCTAAATCATCTTTTATATGTTTAAAATATACCATTAATATATCTATATTCAATTCTATTTTACATATTCTTATTATGTTTGAATAATCTTTATGATCTATTTTATGAATAATATTTTGAATTTTTATCATTTCATTATAAGATTTACAAACAATGTTTGAAGTATCATACATTTTACTATTAGTATATATTTGTAATGGTATTTCATCAAAAATTGCTATATATTTTGTATCACTTATGATAATACCTATATTATCGCATTTACTCCAATTTTTTTTCCAGTATTCAAATCCCATTAATATTTTTATATCTTCTTTTATTCCCATTTTCTACAATTTCCTTACGTTTTTTGCTTTAATTTTTGATGTAATAAAATTAAAATCTATATCTAATGCATCCAATATCATATCTATCTTATTTCCTATTGTTTTTTCAATTAATGTATCATAATCTATAACATTATGATATTTTACAATATTATCTTTATTTACAGTTTTTATTTTCATTAATGATTCAGGTAATGAAAAATCATCATCTAATGCTATAACTTCAATTTTCTGATAATCTGCAGGTAATAAAGCTGATTTTACATATACATATTTTGGTTTACTTCCACCACCAAAATTAGTTTGTTTATCCCATAAACATGAATGTGTATTAGTCCATCTAGCTCCTCTTATCCAATCTTGATTACCATAAGTATGAAGATCTCTTTTAATTCCTTTACTCCAAGCTAAATCTTCTAATGGATATTTATCTCTTCGTATATTATTGATAATTCCCTTTACGTATTCTATTATTTCTGAATTTGATTTTTCATATATGGCCATTTGTAAAAGTTTTTTCATGGTAGTATTTCCTATTCTACTCATATCACTTCTATCAAATCCTTTAATCCCAATCTTTTCTAGCTTTTTACCATCTTCCCAAACCTTTATTCCTGCGTATTTTTTTTTTGCTATACCATCTCCACCTTTCTTTTTAACCATTATTATAGTTTTGAATATTTTTTCAGGTTTCATTAAAAAGAAATGTTCTTCAATATTAAATGCTCTAAGAAATATCTTATAACTTTTATTGACTTTATCAGTTAATTTAGATACTTCTATTATCGCATCATCTAAATTTGTTGATTTCATGTATGGAAATATAGAATCTGTATCTCCATAATAATTTTTATATCCTATTTTGGCACAAACGTTAATTGTATAGTTTATAACTAATCTTCCTACTGTTGTAATACACAATGCAATATTCTTATTGTATAATCTGAATCCTGAATATCCCATAACTCCATAAATTGAATTTGTAATAAATTTAATTACTGTTTGTAATCGATTATTAATATCTTCTTCATGTTTATCTTCTTTATCTCTTGCTTTAAACATTAGTTTTTTATATATATCACGTAGATCTATAAGTTCTTTTAAGATAGAAGCTAAGAAACTCTTTTTATCTTTTCTAAAATAAACATTGTGAAGTGGAGATTTAATTAGAAATGGTATTTCCTCTTTAGAAGGATTTAAAACAATAGTATCTTCACCCATATTTAATGATAACATTATCATTGGATATAGAGATTTAAGATCTATTACAGCTATCCAATGTTGAATACCTTTTAATTTAGGTTCTACTACTACAGCTCCTTTATATTTTTCTTTAGGTCTATTTCGTTTAGATGGTAATACAATTCTTCTTTCTTTAGATTTGAATAATAGATATGTATCTACAATTCTGCTATTTTCAAGTACATCTTCATAAGAACATCCTACGAATGATTTTACATCATAAAAGAATTCAAAAATATTTTCAGTTTCTCCAATAGCGTATTCTAAAAATACATCCTGTATGTTGTATTTTAATAAAAGATCTCTATCATTATCCCACATCCAATCTATACCTTGATGTTGAACTTTACCAATTCCAAAAAGGGTTTTAGCGACATTATCTAGCTTGTATGATTCTAATTCATTTATTACGGTCTTTTTGTACCCTTGCCAAGTATCAAACACAATTCTGCCTTTTACATGAGCTACATCGTTACCATCTACATAGCATTGATTTAATGGACTTAATTTATAGTATTTATTATTTAACTTCTTCATTCTTTCAATTACATATGGAGTATCAAATTTTTTAGCATTCCAACCTGTTATTATATCAGGATCTATATCTCTAACATATTCAATATATTTATTCAACATATCTTTTTCATTATCAAACGTATATATTGAAACTGGATAATCCTTTTTAAACATTGATTGATATAATTTGTATTTTTCTAATAAATCATTGACTTTTCTTTTTAATTCTGGTATTTCTGCATTGTATGAAATCCAATCTTTTTCATCCTTAGTTAAATTATCATAATATTCTTCAAATTGTTGTGATTCATATTCATCAATTAACTCTTCATCTTCTTTAAATTCTTTAGGTTTTTTATGGGTTTGAATAAATTTTTCTAATGATCTAATTCGATCTTTTTTAATTTTAATCAATGATTGTAATGAATCAAAAATAGGAACGTGAAAGTTCTGTTCAAATTTTCTATTATTTCCGTAGTTATAATGCCATATAAATGCTATAAATTTCTGAGAATAATTATCAAAATTAGAAAGTGAATAAATTGGACAAATTGGATTTTTATAAGTAGGCATTCTTCCTTGAATTTCTACAGTAGAAACTTCAATATCATAATGTAATCTTCTTAATTTAACTTTAAAATCTATTTGTTTGAAGTAGTCTTTATCTATTTCTACATCATTATTTTCTACTCTAAAGCCTGATTTTATCCCTAAATCTATATTAACTCTTGTAGTGTAAGGAATATCATCTTCATATGTAATTCTAAATCTATCTCTAATTCCTGTTTTACCTTTTCTACTATCTCCACCAATATCTTTAGGTATTTTACATATAACTTTTTTTACTTTATTACCCTTAATATCTTTCCAATTATTTTTTACAACTTTTTTAATACGAGTATTTTTAGGAACTATAGTATTTTCAGGAACATACAGATATGGATCTTTATTGTAGATTCTTACATGTCTTCTATTAAGATTTTTATCTCTACCGAATAAATGGGTAATAGGTTTATCATTACTTATAGTATATTCAGTTATTACGTGACCTATATCATATTTTGGTTTTTCTTTAGATTCTGACATTGTAATTTTTCCTATTTATTTTTTAATTTTAATTTAAAAAAAAGTTAAAAAATGTATTTATTCTTTTTGTTTATCTTTAATCATTTGTAAAATTGATTTTTTAGTATCTTTACCTGTAGGCTTTAATCCCATTTCTTTAGCATGTTTAACTAATCTTATTTTTGCCCATTTTAAAGTAGGTAATATTTCCTCAATTTCTGCTTCTTCTTTTTCTGATAATATTTCATCATCAGGATCAGGATTATCACATTTAAAACAATTTCCAGTTTCTGCACTTATATTATTCTTTTCCTCTCCACAATTCATACATGTATCAGTTATATCATATTGATCTTCAATTTCAGGTTTTAAATCTTTATCAGTAATATCCTGTTCTGAGTTTTCTATAGATTTATCAGAAACTTCATCATCTTCATCTTCAGTTTCTCCGCTTGATAATACATAAGCTATATGATAATCTTCAACATTTTGTTCAATAATCATTGGCATATCGTGTTTAAACCAAATATCAAACTCTCCTGATAGATTAGAAAATATATTCCCAAATCCATAACTAAATAGTGAATTAATAGGTTCTTTAATAGGATTATCAATTTTAGAAACCATAACTTCTCTTTCAATTAATTCATGTGTTGTTTGATCTTCTACAGTTACCATAACTATATCACCATCGATATTAATTGGATAACTCCTATGTTCAATTTGTTCACCATCCTTTACAATTTCTTTAAATTCTGAAGCATTTATTGTAATATGTGTAGTAAATTCTATTCCTGAATCTTTACCAAACCATATTTTCTTTTTAGGATTATATTCAGCTGAAAAGCCATCTTCACCTAAACTAGAAGTTAGATTACTTTTATCTAAAAGTGCAATAGTTTGAAGTAATTTTGGTTTATCTCTTAATATATTTATCATTCCATTATTTATTTCTATTGAAACTTCATCTTTAGGTTTATACCGTGATAAAGATGTCAACATTTTACTGTCCTTAATTTTTGGATCTAATGATACAAATTCAATTGGGATTTCACCAGTTTCAATAATCTCTACAGTCTTAATCTTCACAGATAATACTATAATACCTGTTTTATCACCAGCTTCTATAATAACATCCTTTTTACTCACTTTTATTAAACAATCCTTGATTTTTGTATCTTTATCACCTTTATGATTTTTTCCTGTTGATTTTACAAGATTCAAGACTTTTAATAAAGTTCCAGCTTTTAACTTAATTTTAACCATGTTTTCAATCACTTATATTTGTTTTTTCATTACTTTACGTAAAAAATAAAAAAGGTAATCTATTTTTGAATCTTAACTATTATTTGTTTATAATATTTACTTTCAATTTCTTTTTCAGCAAAAATTTTTTCCAATTTCTTAAAATCTACTTTTTTTCCTATTTCGTGATTCTTTAATATTCCCATATCAATTAATTCTTTAATTCTTTCATCAGAAATAGTTAAAGATTTAATTAAAGGAATAGAAATATCTTCTTCTATAGCTTTTTCTACATTTTCATCTTTAGCAAATGTTAATCTATATTCTATTTTCAAACCATTGTGATTTCCTTTTTCTAATTTATGGTTTGAAGCATATTCTTTAAACTTTTCAATTGCAGGCTTCAATGCTCTATCTATTTTAAGTTTATTAATCTTAAACTTTCTAATAGTTTGGCATAATTCTTTAAATTCTTCAGGTGTCATTATTATCACGTACTTTTATATACATTCTAAATTCAATCGATGATATAATAGCAAATAGTATTGATAAAATTAGATCTATAATCTTATTATCAATTAAATAATCAATAAATAATATGAATGATAAACATAAGTACAGTAAACAGTTTATTTTCATTAATCTGATAATTTTTTTTGTATTTTCCATATTTATCACCTATTATAATTTTGCTTTAACTAAATCAAATAAATCTGAAAACGAAATGTTTTCTTTCTCTATTTTATATACATCTAATTTTTGTTTTTTCCCTTCAAATCTACAGTCTTTAATTGAAATTATTCTGGTAATCTCTCCTGTTGATTCATTCTTCTTCTTTTCCATTATTGCGATAATATCCATCCAATGACCTGTTTTCTTTTCAACATCTGCTAAAATCTCTCCTGTTTTTGTAGCTCCATATGTGTTTTTAGGATCTTTATTTTCATAACCATCTTTTCCTTGAGCAATTAAAATAATATTCATTTTAGATTTACGTAAATTTCTTAAGAATTTAACTGTTCTTTTCTTTTTCCAGATATATTGCATAGGATTAACAGATTTGATTTCTTTTCCCCATTCATCTAAACCATATTTATCTCCTAAAGCTTTATTAACTAGTACATAATAAAGCCAATCACAATAATCAGTAAAAGAATCAATAATAACAGTACCATCTTCACCATTTAATGCAGCTATTCCCCAAATTTCAAGCTTTTTAGCTGAAGCTATTTCATCTTCTTCAAATTGTTTTTTATGACCCTCAGAATATTCTTCACTACATTGAACGATTTTAATATCTCCATTAGTAAATTCTTCCCAATAATCTTGTTCTGCTATTTCTGTAGCGGATTCTATTTCTGTATCTAAAATACGTACAGGTTTACCACATGGAATAATTCTTTTATTCCCTTCAAACCCTTTAAAATTTACAATATCTTGAGCTGTAGATGATTTACCTACTTTTTCAAATCCGATAAGTAATATTTTCAATCCCTTTTTACGCTTTACGTTTTTATCTCTTTTCTTTACATTTCCCCAATCTGCTTTATCCACTTTATGTTTTAATCTTTTAGCCATAAGTTTATTCTTTCTTTCTTCCTGTTCTTCTTTCTTCTTTTCTAAAGTTTCATTCCATCCTGCCGTTTTTAATGTTTGTGGTGGAATTGCAGATAAAGGTTTTTCTTCTTTAGGTTTATTAGATTGATTAGATTTAATCACAATATCTTTAGTTTGTGATTTTTTAGGGATTCTTTTAATCACAATCTTCTTTGGTATAATTTTTTTCGACATGATATCACCATTAATATTATTAAAAAAAATAAAGTAATTATATTATTACCATTTTGGTTTCTTTTTATTTTGTTTTTTAGGTTCTTTTACTTTTTCTTCAATCTGTGGTATTTCTTTACCATCATCTTCATCAGGAATTTCAACAGATTCATTTTCTCCATCTCCAGCTACTTCGTTTTCAATATCTAATTCTGGTGTATATGTTACGATTACTCCATATGATGATATAGTTGTAGAATTCCAATATCCTGTATATTCTTTAGTTGTATAATCCTGTTCCATACTTCTACTAGTTTTCCCAAATACTAAGATCTCTGCATTAATTGAAAAATCAATTTCATTTTCTTTATTAATCCAAACAGTAATTGAATCGGGTATATCTTTATCATCATCATCACCAAAACCTAAACTTTCTTCATCATCTATTGTAATCCTATGAGAATTAGAATCTTCATCTGCTATGGTAATATCAATTACTAAACCCTTGGTTACAACTAGATGGTTTGTGTAACTTTTATTTCCTTCCTCATTTAATTCACAAACAGCTTCATGATAATCATTCAAACCGCCTAAAGTAGTATAATTTTCATCATAATACGCTGTAATATCTGATTCAGATAATAATTCCATATCTTTAAATTCAGAATCCCAATTTGTTAATGAAGTAGCATTTAGTAACCATTTAGTCGCATCTTCAATCTTTTTTGTATTATTAGTAACTTTACATTTATACCATAATCCACAGTTAAAACCATCTCCAATGAATTGTTTATTTGTAGGATCTGCAAATGGTGAGAATAGTGTTATTACAAATGGTTTAGCGTAACTCCAATCATCTTCTTCATAAGCTGAAAAAGGCATTGTAATCCCTCCAATAGTTTGTAACCAAGCATTTTTAGGTAGTTTTTTAGTATGTGCTTTCTTCTCTTCTCTTTCTTCTAATGGGATAACCAATGATTCTCTACCATCAGAACTTATTTCTATTCTTACTTTACCATCTTTTTTAGCTTCTAGTGGATCTATTTGGTAATCTTTAAGATTTCTTTCATAGTGTTTAGCGCCATAATTATTAGGTTGTGAAGCATATAATGGGCAAATTATCCAATAAGTAGCTGTACTTTTAAATTCCTTTTTGTATTTCGCATAAACTCTTCTTCTAGATGTTGTAAGAATCCATAATTCATCTTTACCCTTATGTTTTACTTTAAGTTCTGTTGCTATCTCTAAAATTTCTTCTTTTAATTCATCTGTAGTTTTCTCAAGCTTTTTACTCCATCCATCTAAAAATGAATAATCGTAGTCAATTGATTCAGTTTTTTTAGGTTCTTTTTTTGCAACTTTCTTTTTTGCTGGTTTCTTAGCCATATTAGTTTTCTCCTCTAAAATGAAATATTAAATCAAATGATTTATCTTCATGTTTATTAATACTCAAAAAGGCTAAATCATCTTTATTAATATTCTCTTCATTGGAAATATGATTTGGAATAGGAAGTAAATCTTCCTTTATCTTACCTGCTTTTATAACCGAGACTGATTGTTGAATAGGTTTTATATTATCATTTTCCATAATTTTTGTCACCATTAATTTTTCATTGAAAAAACATTAAAAAATCATTGATAATTACTTTAAACAAAACATTTTTATTATTTAAATTTAATTATAAAACTATCAATTACATGATTTCAAATAATGTAAGCGAAATAAATTATAACGCTTACGAAAAACTGGTGATTGTTATGAAATAAATTATAACGCTTACGAAAAACTGGTGATTAAAATGAAGTCTATATCTATTCAATATATGTTAATATTAATAATCGGATTCTTATGTCTTATAGGAATATACAGGTTTGAATCATTTGTTACAGTATCTATAATAATATCTGCAGGAATGATTAGTGTATCTTATTACGAGTTATTAAAGAAGTTTAATAATATAAATAATAATATAATGGAGAATTATTAAAATGGGAAAGGGAAAAAAAGAAACTGAAAAAGAAAAAACTCATAGGATCTTTAAATGGTATAAAGTAAGAGGGGATTTTCCACCAGATGTAAAACCGATTGATGCCTATATATTAATGAGTAAATACAATTATTTCATTACTAAGGGTTTGAATCAAAAACATTTGCTTATACTTAAAAATTTTGGTGAGAAACTTCAAGATGAAAGAATTGTTATAGCTTATGGAGATTTTACATTAGAAGAAATTGAGATTAGTATAGAACTTCAATTTAATAATATTGTAAATATTGTACATATTGATTGTTTGTTTGATGATTATATAGATATATTACATAATGCATTACCTATTAAATCTCAAAATGGGAAATTTACTGTTTTTGTATTAGATAATATTGAAAATATCTCTAAAAAATACGTAAAATCGGTATTGAAAACAAAAAATGAAGTTATTAACTATTCTAAAGCAATTGTGTTATGTGCTATGAATTTGAATAAAGTTAATAAAGACATAGTTAAGTATATCACAAAAATTAAAATTGGAACATATAAGGTAGAAAAAGTTGATATACGTAAATATGTAATAGATTTATTTTGTAATAAGAAAAGAGAAGTTCTTATTACTAAAATAATTGATAATAAGATTGGTTTGGATTATTTAACAAGATTGGCCAATTATAATTTAAATAATTTTTTTAGTGAATCTGATTTAATATATAATCTACAGATTTTAGAGAAAACTAGTGAATTGTTATATAAAGTCAATGGTAAGATATTAATACAATATTTAGTTAATTCAATTAGATTAGCCAAGAAAAAAGGAGTTATTAAATTTATGCCTAAAAACACTAATGTTGCTAATAGACCTGTAAATTATATAAAAAATACTAAACCTGTAGAAATTAGAACAACTGAAATAAATAAAAAAAGAAAAAGGAGTACAAAATTATGAATGAAAAAAATACAAATACAATATTACCATTAACTGAGAAATATTCTCCTAAATTGTTTGTTGATATAATAGGACATTCAAAAGCTGTTAAGGAAATACAGGAACATATAAAGAATGGAACACTCCCACATTTAGCAATTTTTGGAAATGCTGGAGTAGGAAAATCTAGTTTAGCTCAAGTAATTGCTAATGAATTATATGGAAAAAATAAAAGTAGAAAAGTACTTGAAATAAACGCTAGTGATGATAATGGGATTAATGTTATTAGAACTACTGTTAAAGATTTTGCCAGATATGGTGGAAATAATAAATTAGATAAGAAAAGTGGTGAAGTACCATTTAAGATTTTAATCCTTGAAGAATCTGATAGTATTACTGATCAAGCGCAAGCTGCATTAAGAAGAACTATGGAAAAATATGTAAAGAATTGTAGATTTATTTTATTAGGTAATCATAAACATAAGATTATCCCTCCGATTCTTTCAAGGTGTTCTGTATATGATTTTCCTGATATTACACCTGAAGAAATGATTCCAAGATTATATTATATCTGTGAAAATGAGAAAATTGATTTTACTGATAAAGCATTAAAATTAGTATCAGAAAGATCTAATGGGGATATTAGAACTGCCATTAATTCATATTTAGAGAAATTTAGATTTTATGATGGTGAAATTAATGTAAAGATGATTTCAAATGATTATGGTAGTGTTATTGATAAAATCGTTAGAATGTCGTTAAATGGTGATTTCATTAAAGGTAGAAATCATTTTTATGAAGCATTACATTCAGGAATTAATATTAGACAATGTATTAAATTAATTAACAATTTTTCAGTTTCTCATAATAAATTTCCTGATGAAATGAAAGGTGAAATTAGTTTGATTTGTTTAGAATCTGATTTTTCTAAACTTAAAGGATGTGCTGATGATATTGTTTTAACCTCAATGCTATATAAACTTCAATTAATAGGAGATAAGTATTAATATGGAAATGACAAATAAAGCTACATTACTTTACCTGTATTTTAATGATGAAAGATATTTATCTTATATTGCACAGAATCTATTTGATTTAAAGAATGAAATGGATGAATATATAGAAGAAATCATATTTATTGATAATGGTTCTAAACCTGAATTTAATTTTTTACAATGGTTAAAAAAAAGTTATGATGATGAATATGAAAATGAGATTTTTGAACCTGATTTTTGCAATAAAGATAATACATTTGATTATGATTTGTTCTTCAAACCATTTAAAATATCTGTATATAGATTAGAAGAAAATGTAGGTTTTGCTAAAGGAATGAATTTTGGATTTAGTAAATGTAAAACTGAGAAAATCATTTTTTGTAATACTGATATACTTTTTTATCAATATTCTTTAAAATCAATTGTAGAATGTTTAGATAAATCTCTAATTGGGTTTGTAGGTATTCAGAATATTAGTTATCCTATGCGTAATTTTACTCCAAATATATCACCTGAATTAGAAATTCATATTAGAGATTTTTTATGTTTTACATGTGTAGGAGTACATAAATCTTATTTAAAGAAAATAGGTGATTTTGATGAATTCTTTCATAGTTATTATGAAGATAGTGATTTACTGTTAAGATCAGTACATCAATATTCATCATATAATGTCCAAATCGTGAATACCGCTATTTTCCATGATAGATATTTAGATAAAAATAATGTTAAGAAAATTGATTCAGAATTTAAGCGGTTTGAATCATCTAAAATATTTACGATTTCTAGACTATATTATTATATGAAATGGTTTTCTATTGGTAGATTTATTAAAGAATTGTTTATTTCAATGCTTCCTGTTAAAGATATAAGAAAATATCTTGGTAAAATAACAGGTATATTATATATAATTTCTAATTTACGATCTGTAATATATAGTAGAAGATATATGAGATATAAATATAATAATAATGAATCTAATCATTCAATTTCAAAATTAAGTAAGATTTTAGAAAAAGAGAATTTGAAAAATATTCCAAAAACTACAGAAATATTAAAAAAAATGTATGGATGTAAATAATGAGTAATGATAATGATATATTTTATTGTATATGTGAAAAATGTGGTAAATTAATGATAATAAATCGTTATCGTAAAAGATGTATTTTATGTTTTGATTATAAAAAAATTAAAATATAGTTATTTTATCTGCTTTTAATAATTAAATGGTAAATAAAAAAATTAATTTATTAAAAAAGTTCTGAATTGTATTGAACAAATAATTTAATCAATCTAACACATTCTTCATGATCTAAAACCATGTTAAAATTAATCCAAGCGAATTTTTGGATGTCGCATTTTAAATTAACGAATTTAGATCTTGTATCTGTATAGTGTTTATTCAAAATCTTTAGGCAATTTTCAGATTCTTTCCAATATTGGATTAAATCCTCAGAATACTCAATTATTGGGTATTTTTCTGATGTGTAAATCTTGATAACTTGATTCATATAATAATATTAGATACATCCTTTATATAATTATGTAAAATTCATGGTATATTCATAGTATTTTACATACTACTATTTTATTTTAGATAGTAGTATTTTAATTAATTAAGTTTAAATATTCAGTTTTTATTATTTTAAATAAGGTAAATGCATACACATCTTATCTGATATATTTTGCTTTCAATAAAATGATAGTATTTTTCCCTTGTCTTGGACAAACAAGGGTTTTTCTATTTCTACTTATTTTATTTAATTATGAATAATTGATAAAAATTATTCAAATCAAATAATATTGTATAGAACTAATTTTAAAAGAAAGATTTATACGTTTATGGAATGGTGTTTAAAGAAAAGTCATGTATTAGGCCATAAAATGTATTAATAGAATAAAAAAGGTTATTGTATTTGTTCTCTTTTCATTAAAGATGATTCTAAATAACGTATAAAATATTTGAAACTAGTTTTTAATATATTTGTATTAGTAATCATGTTCTTCAATCTCCACTTTTATTTCAGGAATATCTAGTAGTAAACTATCATCATTGATTATTTCCAATAATTCATCAATCAGTTTTATATTATCATCAGATTTAAAATACGACATAATAGATAAAATATTAAATGAAAAAGTCCTTGAAGGGTTTGAATACTTCTTTCTTAACCCTTCTGATAAACTATTGAGATATTCTTTACTTACTTTATTTTTACGTTTTGGGAAATTAGGAAATTCATATGTAGGTGTAATTAACCAAAATTGATTATTATGATTGTATGAAACTATATATTCAGCTTCCATATCTTTTTTAGAAATAGTAAATACATTATCTTTATTATCGCATTCCTTGAATTCAAGATTACCTAAATCTATTCCAATAGGTTTAATATTTGGAAATAAATCCATAATCATTTTACTATGTGTTCTACCCATTTTTAATTCCAACCTGAAATTTGAATCATCATTTTTATAATTCTTATTTTAGATTCCATATCAGAAATTGATTTTAAATCCCATTCATGTAAAATAGTAATATTATCATCAATATCATATTCCAAAATCTTTATATCTGCAATTTCTTCTATTAAAATTAAACATAAAATATCATTATAATAAAGATCTAAAATTTCAATTATATAATTTTTATAATCAATTTCAGTAATAGAAGTATCAACATCAAATTTTATTGCCCCTATTTTTACCATTATCAATTTTGGTTTCTCCTAATTATTAAATAAAAAGTAAATTAAAAAAATCAATTAATTATATAATTTTCGAAAATCTGAAATAACTTTTCTTTTTTAATGAATTAGAATCATTTTTAATTTTTTAACACTTTTATTTTTTCCTGATTAAATGAATATTCATACAATAAAACAAAAACTTCAATAAACATTACAATGATAGTTACAATTAAAGTAATTTTTTTTAAATAATATAACAAAAATAGGTAAAATAAAAATGACTGTCCAAATAGGAAATAGTAATGAATGTAGCCATATATTTAATTGTATTAATGGTTATGTAACCTGCATTAATTGTGGGTTTGTAGAAAATGATGTAGTATTATCAAATCAAACAGAAAGAGTATATGGTGATAAACATATATTTCAACAGAAAAAAACTAAAATAATTCAAAATGAAGTTATGAATAAATATGGTATTATGTTTAATATAAGTGAAGCTAAAGATAAAAGAACCTTTAGAAAGCTTAAATTGGTTAACGGCCATAATAATTATTCAACTAAAAGAGTATTTTCAATGAGATATTTTCTAAAAAGTTTTGATTTTCCATTATGGTTAAAAGTTGAAATTACAGATAATTTTAGAAAACTATTTACAATCATAAAAAAAGCCAATTATTCTCTAAATGAGTACGCAGCTTCAGTAACAATTATTACTATCAGGAACAATGATTATTTTTATCCTGCTAATGAGATAATTGATAAAACAGAAAAAAGAAAATATAATTTAAAAGTACATAGTATAGTAAACAAATCTTTAGGGTTTGAAAACACTAATACTTCTATTAGAGATCTGTTTATACATTATAGCAATAAATTAATTGATTACAATGAAAAAGTACTTGATTATTATAGATTTTGTAGTTTTATTGATAGTAAAAAATTATATTTATCAGGTAAAAAACCTAATGGAATTATAGGTGCAATTTTATATCATTATGGTAATTGTGATCAAAATAAATTAACCCAAAAATATATTTGTAGTCAATTATTCATAACTGAAGTAGTCCTACGAGATAGATTTAAAGAGTTATCACCACAATTAGATAAATTAAATAAATAGGAGATTAAAACAATGGAGTAATTCAGAAATATTATGTAATTCATGCCTAAAGAAAAAAGAACGAAAAAGAAGAAAACGAGAAATATTTACAAAAAAGAATGATTTTCAAATCCTTTAAATAAGGATAGGAAAAAAAGTTGACATGACCATTTTCTATCTACTCAATGGTACATTTATTGAAAAATGAAAACTACATTTTTGTTAAAGTGGTAACTATTTTCTATAAAAAAGTTAACAGATAAAAGTTCTACCTATCCATTGGTACGAATATTGAAGAATCATTTTTTCAAAATGCTTAAATTAATTTCTAAAATGAATTAATCTCTAAAATGAAATAATTTTCTTAATGTAATAGTATCC
>Ga0307928_10001932_pt1 | contig 15808 bp, 29 predicted proteins | sample AceLakmetagen232_FD_201815 | JGI IMG/M metagenome (GOLD analysis project Ga0307928, IMG submission 201815) | Saline water microbial communities from Ace Lake, Antarctica - #232 | ecosystem: Environmental > Aquatic > Non-marine Saline and Alkaline > Saline | place: Antarctica: Ace Lake... | reverse complement strand
CTCTTGAGATTGCCTAAACGCTCGTAGCTCTCACGATCCTCGCCGTCGTGGCTGTGAGAATCCACGAGCCACTTAACATTTCGTTTTCCAACCAGCAACGCCACCTCGACGCCAAAGCGCCGAAAGGTCCAGACATACACGAACCCCCCGCGCACCGTCAACTTTTGATGCCACTTGCCAAACTTACTCTGCACCATGTAAAGGGTGTGCCCCATCGTCCACCCCTCCTTGAGGTGGGATTTCCACAACGGGTCCTCATAGTGCGCCTCCTCGATAAAGAAGGCGCGGTTAAAGCCATCGCGCACAAAAAGGTCAACCTTGGCATCCTGCATCACCTTCAAGTCAAGGTTGACACCCGTCTTCGGCGGCGGATCAGTTACATAAATGAGTCCACTGCCCTGACAACGCGAGCACGTTCGGCGTTTGTTTCTCTTCTTGAAGTAGAGATAGCCCCGAGACCGACAGGTGGGGCAGTGATCACGTCGTCCCTCCGGACGCGGCGGTATCGTAGAGGCGTCAACCTGGTAGGCCGTGGTCACCCCTAATCTTTCGAGCGACGCTTGCAAGCTTTTCAGCACATCGAGCTTATCAAAAACCAACTGCCGTCGCTTCCAATCCGGCAGCGATTTAGCTTGAAAGCGACAAACCACTGGATCATTGAAATTCCCCATCCACCTCTCTACCGACTCCTTCACGTCGACGCGGATACCGTAGAACCAACGATTGCTGGTACTTTGATGCCCCGGCCCGTGCATCACTTCCACGAAATACCAGCCGGACTTTTTTCGTGTAGCCATCGTTAGTCTTCCTTTCTTCCAGCGCACGTGCGCAAACCTGCAAGCAAACAACGCGTGATGAAGTTCAGAGTGAGGTGCAGCTTGTCGCCGCGCTTCACCAAGTAAGGTTCCTGTCGTCTCTGATCGTCGAGCCCATTGAGCCACACGTCTCCCAAATGTCCGTCGGCTTGACACCCCTCGTTCAGCTCATCGTAGGTGAATGGCCCGAAATGCCCACGCGCCCGGCAAAACCGGATCACCCACCGAGCCGACCTCTCCATTTCCACATTCCCAAAGCCATCGAAATAGTGCACGTCGACAGGGATCGAATTCGGTCGGATCACCAACTGGTCGAGGTCCGTCTCAACCACACCGATTTCCTGAATCGCCCCGCTGGTCACGACACCCGGCATAACGGCATCCCCTATGTTGTTAATCTTATCCTTTTTGAGCATCGGTGCCCCCTAACGCTTCGGTGGACGCAGTAAACGCCCCCCGGTCAGCTTCACGACGGTAGCCATCCTCACCTGAGAACGACACGCGGTTTGTCTTCACTTTGATAACCTTGACGAACGTCCCGACGATTACGGAGAATTTCTTCTTCCCTCCCGACCGAACAGGGAAGGCGGTCGTAACCAGATATTTCTCACCTTTTTTCAAATCGACTCTCCTTGTTCTCGGTCTATTACCTCAGTAAAGGAGTACCCGTTCTCGTCCTCCCATTCAACCCACTCACCGTCCTCGAAGACCTCCAAGCCCTGGACGTTCGAGACAATCATGTTCTCACCCAGGAAGAGATCATATTCGGCGAGAACCATCAACGCGATCTTCGCCTCGACAAGGTTAGCCACAGAGCAGCGAAAACCTTCGTTCGGCACGTTCGGAATGTGCCACACGCGTAGATCACCCTTACTCGGGGCGGTAGTGGTCTTAACAGCGTCAGTCATATTCTTCCTCCAATCCAAAATAAGACTATCGAACTAAGCCGAGTTTGTCAAGAGTTTTTATCTTTAGAATCCCAATATTTTTTCCACGGCGAATGGACACCATCTGCCAAGATAACGAATAGGAGTCGCATGGCGCGAGGAACCGGCACGGAGGAACTCGCTTGCGCGACAGAAAAACATACTTCTCAGGGAGTTTGCCGTGCCTTTACCGACAGTTCTCGAAGGACGTTCACTCAACGAGCTAAAAACGATAAAAGAAGACATCGAAAAAGAGATCCAAAAAGCCGAACAAATGCGCGCCCTCGTCAAGACGCTTGGGAATACAGAAGGGTTTCCCTACGCGATGTTCGAGATTTTTGGAGCGCTCCAAGACGGCGTAACAATCCTAGCTAAAGACCTCCGCATCCTCTGGAGGAATAAAGTCGCCATACAACAACTCGGACCATTCAACCCGAGTAATCCCCCGAACGAGGACCCCCTTAATAACTATTGCTATCGTATCCATGGACACGACGAACCATGCACCCCGTGCGCGTGCATAAACGCAATGGACACCCGAAAGACCCAAATTCGACACAACTACCAGGGACTTGAAGAAGGAAAGTCCTACGACCTGTGGGCGATCCCCCTTTACAACGGACATCGTGCTTGCATTCTCATCACAAGAGACGTAACCCACGACGGCGTATCACCTTAAATGACGATTCCCAAAGGAAAAATAATATGCCGGACGAAAAAAAAACGTTCAATGAACGACAGGAGCTACAGGGTATCATCAGCGGCCTCTCCGAGAAGCTCACCGCAATTCAGGAAAGCACAGCTCGCGAACGCCTGCTACTCGACGACCGTTTCCGCCAGGAAACGGCCGCCCTTTTGCGCAGCCTAGACCAGGCCATTAACGGCTACCCCGCTCAAAGCTTCCTAATGCTGGAAGAAATCAGAAATACCCTCAAAGATCACCGCAAACACTACGACGACAAAATCGAGGGCCTAGAAAAGGCAATAGAGGAATCCTGCGACGAGATTAAGACAATTTCCAAACGACAGATCCCGGTACTTGCCGCCAAAGAAGACATGATACCCCGCTGGGCCAAGATCGCCCTGACCTATCTCGTCGGCGGCATTGGCATCATTTCAGCAGCCGTCTTCACCGCCTGGTGGTACTTGTCGGAACTCTCCGCCAATCTGCCACTGCTACTTGAACTCATAAAAACGTGTAAACCATAGATTAGGATCGCTCCGCCTCAGCAACGAGATCTTGGAGGACGCCCATCATCTTTGGTGGCCAACGCGCCATGAATTTCGGAAGATACCGCTCCGCGTCCTCGCGCGTCACCGAGAAGAGAAACTCCCCCAACTGACAATCACTGACCGTGTAAGCGCCGTTAAAATTGCGCGAGGAGATGGCGTCGTGCACGTCGACCCCTCCTCCGGAAGATTCGGGGAGCCTCGCGCTCTCAGGTATCGCCTCAATCACCTCACCGCACACAGCGTCGTAAGCAGGCAAGTCACCTCGTGTAAGTGCATACAGCGGTGTACCAAACTCAATATCCTCCCCTTTCTCGGAACAAAGTAGCGACATTAGAACACCTCTACCTTGAAGCCCTTCGCCTGTGGCTCCACCGTCACGACGGCCACGCGTTGCTGCGTATGACCAAGAAAAAGAGTAGCGTTCAGACGAAACCCCGTATAACTGAAGCCGAACATCACCCTGCCAACATTGTCGACGATGGCTCTGACCATCCTTTTTTTGCGTGCCACCGACGGTTCAACTACCAGGTCGAAAGACGCCCATCGCTCGTCCAGATCGTAAGCGCGGTCACGCACGGTAACATGGGTGATGACTCCCAAGAAGCGGCTAACGTCGAGGTACCACTGGCTCATGATGGAAACCTCGGCGTCTTATTCTCAACCGTCTCAGTGTTCACAAAGGTTGTAACCTGTACCTTACCGCACTTCCGACACTCGCGCCGCCAGCGATCCTCGGTACGCGATGGCACATCAAGCGGCAGCCGCCGATCAACTCCCATCGTACCCGGCGGATCGCCAAGGCTGTGGTAGCCCTTATAACGGATCGGATCGTACTCCGGCTCCGTCCAATCGTGTGAACAAGCCTGTTCAGCAGCCGCCAGACGCGCCTTCGCCGCCTCGTACTTCAGTTTAGCCGACTTCACGTCTTGACGTAGCATCTTTGCATCGCTATTCATCATTTCTTCCTTTCCTCCGGCCCGGGAAGGGCCAGCTCGCGCGCCGTGCCCTCGCCGTTAAGAATGTCGGCCACGTCGTCAAGGGTCAAAACCTTTCCACACTTTTTACAACGAAGCCCCGATCCGCTACTCACATTAAAGTCGATCTGTGTGAACCAAGATTCCCACACATGTTGGCAATCATCAGCCACAGTAGCCTCCCCACCCGTCGTCGTAGAAGATGGTCGTACCATCCATCGAGACGCGCGGTTTGGGCGGCCCATTCGGCAGTCCCATGCTCTCGGCGATGCTCTTCAAGTAATCGGCCTTCATCTCCCCAAATGCCTTCTTACCACCCTGCTGCTGCCGCTTCTTGTAAAGCCCGTGCAGGTGAATGTGGATGGCGATTACGTGAGAACACGCCTGCCACGTCTTGGTGAGGGTGCAATCACTCTGATCGAGGCCCCTCGCCCTTCGCGCAAGGTCGATCAAATCATCCTGGGGCGGACAGATATGCTTCCCATCATCGTGCGCCGCCTGAATGGCCTTCTTCAACTTGGCTACCGCCGAATTGCGGTAAGCCGCGCAGGAAGTGCTACCGTTAAACCATTGATAATGGTTCCCAAGCCCGATCCGCGCCATGATCTCAGATTCCAATTTCAGTGCCATGGACTTACTCCTTTTCTTCGTCGCGCAGGTCGATCTTCTCGCTCTTCCTGAAAGTTTTCTCGCACTTGGCGCAACTGCGCTCATCATCGTAATCGCCCGATCTATGGGTGTCCTCGCTACCACAGTGCGGACACGCGAAGTAAGCCGCCTTGCGTTGGTTATAAGGCTTCTGAAATCCTTTGGCGAACTCGTCGATCTTCTTGTGGAGATCTGCCCACTCCTCGTTCCGCCCTCGCACCATCTCCGCATCGTACAAAAACTTGAACAAGGGAAGTGCGTCTTTGTTGAGCATAGCCTGAGCCGCTACCCCGATGCCATCCAGGCAAAACTGCGCAGCATCCTCCAAACTATGCATAAGGGCTCTCGTTATCCCTTCGACGGCATCATCCGGCTCCTTTGGAGTGACCACACTATTCCCTAAGAATTTCATGATCTCGGTATCGGGTTGATTCCTCTTATCAAGATCCCACGGCATCCGTCCCACCGGTAGTCTTTCGAGCGCAGCCTTGGTAATCAGACCCATTACCTTATCGAGGCTCGTCTCATCGTGACTCGTAGTCGCCCCTATGATCGCGGAACGGGCCGCCTTGATCATCTCCGTCAGACCTCGGTCCGCCAGTTTACAAAGCACCGGAATAATCACCGCTGCTTCCCTAAAGGTTATCCCGTAAGTGGGTTCCAACGTCTTCATGTTCTCTCCCTTCAGCTCGCGCTGTTCTTGGTTACGAGTTTGTCGGCGGAAAAGCCCACGGTTTCAACCGTGGGATGAAAGCCGACCTAATAAGCGCTTGACGATCAGTATTGCGAAGATTATACTTATGTCCATGAGAGAAGCCGTCATTCTCAAATTCAGACAACCGACAGCTCGCAAGCTCGCGTGGTTGGAAAATACGGCTTCCCTTTTTCTTCAAGGCTCTCGCATCGGGCTTGATTTTGCTCTCGCGAACAAGACCACCAACAGAAGTGCGATCCATAAAACCGCTTACAGAAAATGCCGCAATACTGGACTTCCTTCCGACTACTCGCGCATGGCCGTCAACAACGCGGTTCAACACGCCGCGTCCTACCTCGGACCCAGAAAGTCCAGGCGGCGCGTCGGAAAACCCGTACTCTCTGGCTCCACCATCGGGTTGGGAGTTGCCAGTTACGCTGTCGTGGATAATGTCCTGCGTGTTTCCACCGGCAAACGAGGCACCTACATCTGGCTGCCTCTCTGTGTTCCCAAAAAGTGGCGTAACCGTCTTCAATACGTCAAAGGTGACGCCAAGCTCTTCAAAAGAAACGATACCTGGTTCGTCATGCTTCCTCTTCGTACTCCCGACTCGCCTACCGTCCGTGACGGCGATCCTACGGTCCTCGGCGTAGACTTGGGCATCGTGCGGCTGATGACGGTCAGAACTCCTGATGGTATCAAAGTTTGGAATGGAAAGGAGATCAGGAGTCGACGAGAGCACTTCGCGGCCGTCCGCAAGAGGTATCAACAGCATGGGCGCATGGATCGAGTCAAGATCACCAAAAACAAGGAACGACGCTGGATGGCAAACGTTAACCATAAAGCCAGCCGCGAATTGGTCGATCTCGCCGCCCAGTTTCCTAACCCCGTGATCGCCTTCGAAAGGCTCGACGGCATCAGAAATCGAGTGTCCGGTAGCAAACGATTCAACCGGATGATCTCTAATTGGGCCTTTCGAGACTTGATTAACAAGACCGAGTACAAGGCTGCTAAGGCTGGTATTCGTGTTGTATTTATCAACCCGAAAGGCACCAGCCGTACTTGTCCTCGGTGTGGTCATTCCACTCGATCCAATCGTCCCACGCAGACCGACTTTAGATGTGTCGCCTGCGGCTATCGCGGCAATGCCGACGCGGTAGCGTCGATCAACATCTCTGCGAGAGCGATTGACTTGCTTTCGCATGGGCCGCCTGACACGGCCCGGCCCGCAAGGGTACAGGATGGGAAGACCGTTTCCTGTCCCGATGGAGCCTCTGGATGTTCGCCTTTGGTGCATCTAAACTCCAACCTCGTAAGTTCCTAGTAGGAACCCCACGGCTTAAGCCGTGGAAGGATGTCAGCAATATTGTTCCCATCCGCAACCAATCTACAAAATCAGACAGAGTTTGTCAAGAGCTTTTATATTATCTCTGTCCTTTCTTACGGCGTTGCCGACGTTTCATCGCCAGCTTCTTCTTTTGAGCGCGCCGTGCCGCCCGATCTTCTTCAGTACGCTCGGATTTCTCAGCCCGTTCGCGGAGATGGATCGGTCGATGCTTCGGCGTCGGTGGCAATAGGTTCTCAGCCATAGCTCCGGTCAACGCAAGCACTGACAACAGATCGGCGGTCTTCTTCTTGGTCATCACAGCATCCCTGGGAAGGCGTCGACAAAACGCACCTTCAAATCTTCGAACGCCTCGACGACGCGTACCTTCAGATCAGGAAAAGCCTCCACGACTTGCCACTCACCGCAGGCATCCGCGAAGGCGATAACGTACCGCACCTTCAAATCTTCGAACGCCTCGACATACCTGATCTTCAGATCCTCGCCCGCTTCAACGAACTGCACCGTACCGTAGAGCTTGTGCCCCTGGCAGGTACAGTCGGCCGCCACCTTGGGTTCCGCCCCATAAACCTCGGCGACGGAGAGTATCAGCGCGGAGACGACGAATCCAAAGACCACCCCGATCAAAATAATCGCACCCCAGAACGACCACTGATGCCACTTGGAGTGACGATGGCCCCGGCTGGATTCCAACACCTCGGCGCGCTCGTTCTGCCGCTTTGCCTTCGCCCGCTTATTCCGTTGCCTGGCTTGGGCTGCCTTCCGTTCCCGTTGCTTGTTATTCATCGCTCCATCTCCTCCCTGTTCGTGTTATCGTCGACCCACCGCTGCACGGCGTTGATACCCGGGGCATCCGAGTCGACGGCCGGATCGGTGTCACAGAGGTGACAGATCGCCACCAGCCCGTCGGTAAACTGCTGTGACAGCACCTCTCCGGTATACTTTCTGGCGAAGTTCTCAATCCGGGTGGTCCTACCGCAGACGCAACAGTACCAGAGGTTCGCATCCCGGAATGCCGTATTCAGCTGATTCACGGCCATGCGCGACGGTTGGACCTTTCCACGCTCCCACCGGTTGATCGACGGAAGCGACACGCCCAGCTTGGCAGCCAACTGCTCCTGGGTCCAGCCCAGGTGCTCCCTCAGTCGCTTAATCGCTACATCCCATCTCATCTTATCACTCATCTCACGCCTCCACGGCGGCGGCCTGCGCGGTCGCCTTCGCCTTCTTGGTTTTTTTGCGGGCCTTCTTCAGCTTCGGAGGACCGTTCAACAGCACCACCCGGTTCAGGATGGTCTGCTTCACAGGGCCGTCGGCAGCCCACTTGCCTTTGCCCGTGTGCAACTCGTGCCGCTTCGCGGTACCTCTGATCCAAACCTTATCGCCGATCTCAGGACGCTCCCACACGGGATTTAGGTTGGGGTTGTCTTTGTTTTTGGCCCAGCGACCGAGGGTACTGGAACCGAACCATACAAAAACCTGGTCCTTGGGGCCGTAGAATTTGTAGAAGTAGGTCATCCCGTAATGGCCTTCCCAGGCGTCCTCATGAGCGATTTCGACCTCGATGTCGAACCGTTTACCCACCTCGCCGACGTATTCTGAGGGTTTGCGCTGCTTGCGCGCGGCCCGCTCGATAGCGATCTCGTGCTCGCGGCGGAAGGCCACCACAGCCGAAGCCAGGAGGTTGGCGCTCCGATCCACCACGAAGCCCATGCTCGCAGCCGTCCGAAGGTTGTGCAGGTAGTCGTTCAACTCGGCGTCAGGACGCTTATCCAGGGTACCGAGCCAACAGAGCGTCGCGGAGGCCAGGGCACAGGTGTCATCCTCGTCCAGGGCATCCTCGTAGCGTTCACGCTGCTTGTCGCGCCCCTCAAAGAACGACCGGTAACGCTTATGGTCGCCGGTTATAAGATTGAACACGTCACCACCGGTTGGGGAGCCGTAACCCTCCTCGCGGCATTTGGTCGAGGAACGATAGCCGAAAACACTCACGAAAGCCGCCGTGGTGTTTACGAAGTGACCCAAGCCGGTCGAGGGTTCCCAACCACTACCACAGCCGTCGCCGCTATACTCAGCGAACACGGAGACCAACTGTTTGATCCAGGTATAGCGGGAAACCAGCATGTGGGGGTCGATACCGAGGAAGTCGTGGAGACAGGTGGACCCAACTTGCCGCACCTCGCCGGTCTCGATGTGCTTAACCAGGAAAGTATCCTTGCGGCGACGGCGGGTGCCGCAGTGGTCGCAGTTCGGACCAGCAGTCCGATACTCAACGGGCACGCTCTCACCAGGCACCGCCTCCAAGACGTTGCCGTCCTCACCCAGGTGCCACACGCGAGCTAAGAACCGCCACCCACCGATGGCGATCTACTCACCCTCAACCGTCACTTCGACCCACTCGCGGGTCTCAGTCACGAGGTTGGTGATCTCATCCTTGCGTTCCTCAACCCAGCGCCGAACCTCTTCGAGAATTGCGCCAGGGACGCCGAGCTTCGCGGCGCGGCGATTTAGCTTCTCGATCTTCTCACGAACGGTGTCCAGGTTAATGGCGGGTATCTGGTAGGTTTCCTTCATGGCGTGTCTCCTCTCCTCATCTTCTAACGCCATTATACCAAATTGGAGAGGGTTTGTCAAGAGCTTTTTATATCATTTGATAGGTTTTATGTGTCGTCATCGTCCTCGTCGAAGTCGAACCCAGCAGTCTCCAGCACTCCTTCGACGCTATCCTGAATAAAGGAACGCACAGTCTCGTAATCAGCCTTCCCTGGTTTCCCAACTTGGCGGGCGATGACACGACGATCCCCGTCGTCCGCCTTAAACGTAATCCTGATCTTTATCTTCCCTTCCAATCCGCCCAGTCGACGGACTCTACCTCGAAGCCACGCTTCCGGACCTCGTTTTCCTGGACGAACACGGGTATGAAAGGACGGCCGTGGCAGTCATAACCCTTCCCAGCACGCTTCGTCGTCCAAAGCCAGTCAGAGAAGTGCCCCTCCCCCGTCGCACCTAAAAACACCTCGCCTTCACGGGCCTCGGGATGACCTCGATAAACCTTCATTGATTGTTCCTCCATTCTCGAACAAATCCTACAACAACTAACCAAGTTTGTCAAGAGTTTTCATCTTCAACGGCAACACACCTCACCCCGCGAAGATAAGACCATGAACGAAGACCACCGCACCGTCTACGACCTATTGACCGAGTGGCAACAACTCGACGAGGGGCACACTCTTGCCGATGGACGGAGGGACGCACGCAAGAAGGCTTACCAATTCAGCAACATACTCCGCGACAAAGTGTGGAACAAGGTGTCCGACTACCGCGAACGATACGGCTACCCTAAAATGCCTACCGATGAATTGCTGGGCAGCCGCAAATACCCCGGCGGGAATCGCGTACTCCAGCTCGTTCAGACCTACGCTTACGACCACGTCGCTACGATAATCAACACCCTCAACCGCGATTTCGATGATTTCTACGACGCCGTGTTCGCCCCGAGAGGAATCACCAACCTGGTGGACCTTATCAAAGCGGCTCCGACGGTACGCGGCCTCAATATCCCAGCCAGCCTTAAACGGTTCAACGTCCTCAACGCCATTCCAAACAGCCCCCTCTCCCATGTCTATGACCGATGGTTGAAGATCGCGTGGGACGCCAAGCTACGCCGCACCCTGATGAAGGGCGACCGCACAGCCTTCAATAAGGTGTGGAACGCCTTCGCGGAAGAACGCGTCGATGAGCTGATCGAATGGGCACAGGAATACGGCTCCTTCCTGGAACAGGCGGCGGAGGCATTAGCGCAGTCCAAGAAAATGGCTCTCAATACCGCCCCCGACCGAATGGCGGTCGGCCGCTTCACCCTCGTCAACGAGGCCACCGCTTGGGACTTCGACCTCGCCCTGATCGCCGACGCCCTGAAGAACGCCGCGCGAGCCATCACCAAGGTAGGCTTCGGCGCAGCGTGCTACGGCCCCGTAGTGGTCGCACCAGAAATCCGCGTTCAGAGGGAGTTCAGCAGAGACACCGACTCGGTCTACGCCCAATACGATATCAGAGAGGACTACGTCAGCATCTCCTTCAGGGAAGCCAAAATAGCGCGTGAGGGCCTCAACACCTGGCTGAGGAAGTATCGCAAATTGTTAACCCGCAATCTCACCCACGAGCTGGCCCACCGTGTCTGGTTCAAACTCCTCACCATAACTCAACGCAATCTCTACTCAGCACTCGCGGGGAAGCTGAATAATATCCTACGGAAGGAAATCATAAAGCTCCGGCGAACAGCAATGCGGGAGGAGGAAATCAACCGACGAATCAACAGCCAATTCTCCGCCGCCTTCGTCAGCGGTTACGCATCCAGGAGCGATCTGGAGGATTTCGCCGAAGCGCTAGCCGTCTATGCCACGGAGCCGAGTCGCCGCCGAGAACCCGGCGTCGAACGCCTCTACTTGGCGGGAATTGTCCGGTCTTAGCGCGTCCGGTGCGCCTCACAAAACCAGGTCGGCCAAGTACCGTCGGCCAACTGGCCACCAACACAACGGTAGTAACCGGTATAACCGGTTTGCGCTTTGTTGAGTTGGAACAGATGTCTCTCGATTTGTTTCCACATGATCCTATTCCTTCACTTCGTATATGTGTGCTCGGTGTACGGGGTTGACGAGCCCACGCTGATGCGGCTTGCGCCAGACACGCCGCCCCTCCAACGACCCCTTGGTAAACGTCGCCCAATTACCCCGCACGTCGTAACGATGCCCATGTTTCGTACCAGCGCCCGTGCTCTCCGACGCCGAGCGCGTCTCACGGCTCCAGCGCACCATCTCGTAAGGTTCCAACGGTGCACGGCCCTTTTTCTTCCTGGCTTTATTTAATTTCGTGAGGCTGGCCGCCTCCAACCGCACTGACGGACTGGATAATAGGTCGAAGGTCGCCCGCGCAACTCCAAACAGCTCGTTCCACTCAACGGAAGACCGGACGTGCTTGCCATGTTCATCGAAAGCCCAGGGCATCGCGTAGCAATCGCAAAGCCCCGTCTGCTCGTCGTACCCAATAGCCAATACGCCGAAATAATAGCAAGCGGGCGCAAGGGTTAGATCGAGGTGAAGAACCTCCATATTCTCGATCTCACTCGGATCGCACGCCCAGGCCAACATGCACTGAATCGTCATGTCGAATTGCTTCAGGTAGATGCCGCCCTCGAACTCAGCAACGATGACCGGGTAAACGGCGTGCAGATACTCAATGTGATCAAAAGCAGGAGCCAGGGATGCCCCGATCAACTGCGTGAAATCCGGCGAAAAGCGCACAATCTGCGACAAATTCCGAGCGAGGGTATACGCGGACAGATAGTGCTGAAAGGACAAAGCTTTACCGGTCGAATGCACTACGTCCTGCGCCAATTTGCGCTCATCATCGCTATAAGGAATCATCCGTAGGAGGTAGTCCTGTAGAAGGCCATGCCGTAACATCTTGCGCGACTGGTTAGCCTCGTAAACGCGTTCCCGAGCGCGCAGGAACTCCTCTCGTAAATCCGGCGGCAACCGATAAACCGCTTCCTCAGCAAGACTGGGCGTTAACGGCATCGAACTTCCTTATCATGTAAAATCCGTCGACCATCGCCGAACTCCCAATACTAACCAGCTTATGCCGCGCCCTGGCTCTGAAAAACTCTACCTTTTTATCCAATGAAAAGCCCTTAAGTCCTTAATCGGCACCACGTGAGCGACGAGCACGTCAGCCCCAGGTGACAACGATGGAGCAACTTCGGGCGACGGCACCAACGTCGTCAACACGACCTCGTAGATGCGCCGAACACTCGTCACATCGCCAAGCGCAAGCCGGTCACCCACCTCCAAGCGTGCGCGCAAAGCCTTGAAAAGCAGAACGGGTTTGGAAGGAGGATCGTCGTCGGGGCCATTGCAAACAAAGTCGACCGACTTAAGAAAAAAGACGACATTCTCTGCATCTTCGGGCTCCAACAATATCACACGGGTTAAGATCATGGTTTCTCCTCCTTCACGCGGTCATCCACGCAAAGCGTAAACTTTCGTTTCCGAGCGCCCCTCCGCGCCGAAAGCGATTTCTTGAAGAGGTCCGGCCGTAGTTCCAAAGCGTTAAGCACCCGAGCGTGCCGGTCGTTCCGGCCACCCGCTATCACGGGATGGAGACTATCCGCCAAAATGGCTTTGCGCCCTGTACGTTCCGCGTACCGACAGCAAATTTCATCGAGCAATATGTTGTCACCCGTCATGACTGCCGGATTATCAGTCTCCCGAAGTATCTCGACGGCCACCTCGGCTAAAGTGGGCATCCGACTCACTGTAAGCCCCGCAAACGCTTGAACGTTGTGAGCAATTCCACCGCCTCTTTATGAGTTACATCGGCAAACTCCAGCGCCGTACGCCCCTTCGTAAAGACGTGGAAACTGACGACGGCAGCTTGGCTCGCCCCGCAAGGGGGTGACCCCGGATACTCAGCCATCAAATAAAGGCCCCGACTACTCTGATGCGTTTCAACACGGTACGACGGGCCTGCCGCTAAGGACAGATCGTTCGCGAAGGTGCTCAAGTCATCATCTAAGGGTAACGCAGCACAACGAGATGCCAATCGGTCACACTCTGTAAGAACAGACCCCAACATTTTGTGCAGCTTCCGCACCCCCTCTTTATCAAGCGTCGCATTATCTTCTCGATATAACAGCGTCAACACGACGTTGATGTTACCATCACTTTTCGCGTCCTCTGGTTTGCTGCTTGTTACGCTCACATCCATGAGTTGTTCGGCGTTGCCGCCCTCCCCAAGTTGAAAGACCCACTCGCGTTGCCGAACAACACGGTCGACCGCCTGAAATTGTACCGTAGGAGTACGATCACCCTTTTTCGCCATCAGCCGCCTCCTTCCTGATTCTCTAAAGCCGTTCGTAGAATTTTCAAAGATTCAGCCGTGTTGGGGTTCTTCGCCAATTCGATGCACTCAGAACACACCGCTATGACCGAATCCTCTACGTCGCGGCTGACGACGTGATGTTTGGACATCGACGGTCCCTTATAGTGGGCGAGGTCCAACGCACCCGCGCTCATCGGCTTTCCACAGATGCTACAGTCGACGACACCATCACGCCGGATCAACAGTTTACCTACAGCCATTGGTCATCCCTCCCGCACGGGTGATCGATCTTCTCATTACACCTTTGCCCAGCCCTTGTAGATGCAGTAAAATTTGTTCAAAAGTGCGGCAGTCTGCCGTACCCAGTCTACAGCATCCTCGCGCGTTCGCGTTTCCATTAGCGTCTTCACATCCTTGAATCCGCGACTCCACCGTTCAGCATAAGAACTGGCGATCCGCCTGGCCGATGGTGTGTAGGGGCAATCATCGAAAGTCTCGCCTTCCAAAAATGCTCGCTGCCCAGCCAAACAAGCCAAGTTGCCATTCATCTCGCGTTTGACCGCCGCCGATGGCTTAAGGGCTCCCACTCTCGGATCGCCGACCGCTTCGGTCAACGTCGTCGCCAGGGTGCGGAGGTGCGCCTCAACTGCCGCCTCTCCTTCCTCATCTGTTAGGAAGTTGGGAAAGCAACATCGGTCGAGCGTCTTAATCTCCCACTCACTCGTGTTAGGATAGCTGATGATCACATGTCCCATCTTTAAGTCGCCGTGCATGAGCTTCCGCCCATTCCGGTGCCCATCGAAAGTGGAAGACACCCACTTAGCTCGCATTGCCATAATTATTTCTCCACCCCTTCAATTCCAGTTAAAGATATTCATCGTAGATCCAGAATATGGAATCTTGCCTGCCAAGCACCACCCTCTTAATCGCCGACCGCAGTATCCGAGCCTTGGTGAGTGTCATGTTATACGGCACCCGCACCCGCCCAAAAAGTCGCAGCAGCGCTGCGTAATATGCCTGATCATCCTCATCTAAGCTGTAGCGATCCACCTGGGCGTCGGCGTTGAGAAGCCACGAAGCAATAGCATGTTGCGAACACCCAATTTTTATCTCGTGCGGCCACCGAGAGTACCACGTAACCGTGTGCAAAAAACTTTCGTCAACCACCTTCACTTCGAGACCGTACTTACCATCGGATTTAATGAGAAACGCAAACGTGACCTCAAACTCCTCCTCGTCAATGTCCTCGGCATCCCGTGCTTTCCTAACGATACCCAAAATGCCCTTCAGCGCCCTCGCAACCTTCTCGGCTGCCGCTTTGTCGAATCGATTCTGTTTTTTCGACTTACTCATCTCAGTTTGCCTCCCCTTTCCCCGTGAACTTCGACAACAAATCCTTGGTTGCCTGGTCGAGCCGGGTCAACTGCTGGTCGCCGAGGACCCGCAACAAATTTACTGCTTTGAAAAGGACCCGCATCGTCACTATCGCTGCCCCCACGTTGATTAAACCAGTAACAAGCATCACCACCCCAGCCTGCCAGTTCTCGCTCCACACAATCAGACTGAACACGAGGAACCCAGTGCCCATGTAGACCCGGAATATCAACGACACCACCAACCGTTGAAAGGTGTGCCCCAAACGCTTCTCCAAACAGAAGATCACGACGCCCCAAACACTGAAGGTAAACAGCGCATCCTGTAAACCCGATGTTGGGCGCAACCACAACATCAGCATCGCGTAAATGCCGGTCGAGCCCAGCACCACCAACGCGAAGCGCGGCACCGAAATTATTTTTTCCTTAAATTGATCCATGTCACTCATCCTAACTGTTCCTCCTCGCCCAGGCGCACGGGAAACCGCAGTCGCTTCGGCAGTTCGACCCGCAGAACACGCAATAACATCTTCGCCTCGCTCCGCGTCAGTAAATCCGGCATCTCCAAACCCCGGTAGACCAGGAGCACAGACGTGTAGAGAACGCACACCAGCGACGACCACCCGTGCGACTGCCGCTCGCGGCTCATGCGATCCAACCAATCGTCGATAGGATGCGCGAAGTGCCGGATCTCAGCTTCGTGGGGCCACGTCGAACGCCAAGTGAGGAGGTCCAGATAATCGTTGGCCAACCAAACCTTTACCGCAAACTTCCCCTCGAATACCTCGTCGAAGATCACCCGAAACAGGAAGCTGGGTACATGATCGTCGTTCTCACGGGGTTGTGCCACCAGATCCCGCCGCCGAACCGTTAAAAAGTCTTGGGTGATCCCCTCCAACCGAGCCAACCGCTCAGCCATCT